>Ga0210406_10000092_pt1 | contig 137384 bp, 135 predicted proteins | sample IncBWC30MmetaG_FD_155454 | JGI IMG/M metagenome (GOLD analysis project Ga0210406, IMG submission 155454) | Forest soil microbial communities from Barre Woods Harvard Forest LTER site, Petersham, Massachusetts, United States - Inc-BW-C-30-M | ecosystem: Environmental > Terrestrial > Soil >... | reverse complement strand
GAAGCATACATACAATCGTTATTTTTTTCATATTCGTTTGTTTGTACAAAAATACTATGCTATGTAATAATAAATGCTAATTGTTTTGCCGTTCATCATTTTAACAATTTATATCCTACACTTTATTATTTTTGTTACTTATCTAGCATTAATGACAAAATATCTATCGATCCTTCTGGCTGTATTAATTATTAGCTGTAATAACACTACTTCTAACCAGGAAGCACCACAAACTACCACACCTACCGTGTCTGGAATTCCAGCACCCAAAAATATTACCGTAAACATTATTGGTATTTATCCGCACGATACAAGCGCTTTTACAGAAGGCCTTCAATATTATAATGGTAAATTATACGAAGGAACGGGCGATTATCAGGCATCTGCATTACAAATTGCCGACGTTAAATCCGGCAAAATAGAAAAGAAGCATAAAATGGGAAGTGCCGATATATTTGGAGAAGGCATACAGGTTTTTAAAGGAAAAATTTACCAGTTGACCTGGACAAATCATATTGTAAATGTGTACGATGAAAACAATATCGACAAACCTATAAAAACTTTACAGTGGCCAAACGAGGGGTGGGGAATGACCAATAACGGGACAGACCTTATTCTTAGTGATGGAACATCTAATTTGTATTTTGTAAATCCGGATGATTTTAAAATTAAAAGCACGTTACAGGTAGTTGATAATCTTGGCCCGGTTGACCAATTGAACGAACTGGAATATATTGATGGGTATGTATACGCGAATGTCTGGGAAACAGATTATATCGTTAAAATAGATCCATCAAACGGACATATAGTGGGGAAGATCAGTCTTCCTGATCTGATACATCAATACGCACCTAATCAATTTGTTGAAGGTAGAACAGATGTATTAAACGGTATAGCCTGGGATAGTACCGGCAAAAAAATGTACCTGACCGGAAAACGCTGGCCTAAAATGTTTGAAGTAACTCTAAATAACTAACAGGTTATTTTATTTCGTGGTGAGAATCTGTATTAGCTGGTGCGGCGTTGATCGAACTACTGTTTCCAAAAGAAGGAATGCTACCTGGATTTTTAGAAAGATATATCCAGATCAATGCAGTAGCAGCAATTCCTAAACCGAGTGCCCATGCCCACCAATAACTTTTTTTCTTTGCAACTAATACTCTTTCTTCTACAATCTCCGTATTTACTGTAGGGGCTGACATTTTAGAAGTAACCGGCATTTCTTTCAATAACACATTGCGTTGTGTAGAGGTTTGTTTCGAAACTCTTTCAGCTTTTACAGGCTGAACAAGCTCCCTTGATAAAGCAACACCCAAAAAACGGATCTTACCATTTACTTTTGTAAAGGTTCCCACGCCATTCAAATGAAAACTTCCCGTTTCTTCCAAACTTGCTTTAAGAAATTCGCTGGTACTGGAGAATTTATTGAAAAGATTAGCTTCCTGCTGCTCTTCTGTAAATATAATAGTATGTACAGGTGATTTGATCGTTAAATTGATCAGATCGTTTTCTGCTGAATTAGTAACGATTGAAAGCGTGCCAATGCCCGGCAGCCTGAAGCTTTTATGCTGAAAAAGAGATGTCTGTATTAATTTATCCATGACCGAGTGATGTAATTCAAAAATATGTTTTGTCTTACAAAATTTAACCCGCTACATTAGAACTTTACTAACAATCCACCCACAACATTTGTTCCATAAACTTCGTAGCCATACCAACGTTGGTATTTATCATTAAATACATTATTGAAATCTATCCAAAGACTTACATGTTTAGCTATACTGTATTCTGCACCAATACTAAGGTCAGTTCCTCCGCCTAAAGTTTTGGTTGCGCCGTTTATAATATATGGGCCGCCTGCAAAAGCCATCAGGTCGCCCTTTAACCAAAGGTGCTTAAAGGCTTGCCAGCGCGCAGAAGCCGTTAATTCAAAAGGAACTGTTCCCCATGCTCTCGAATTATTTGTAAACCCTGCATAAGTATTGGTAGTAAAGCCAGCCGTTACCGTTAGTTTGTCTTCGCTAATATAACTTGCTTCAGCATGAATGCGCATATCATGTACGCTGCTTTCATTACTGATCAAAAAAGATTTATGATCGACAGTTGTATCATTTATCATGAAAGGCGCATTATCAAACCTGACAACGCCGGCTTTAGCACTCACAACAAAATGTTTGGCAATATTTGCTTTTACACCTCCGTAAACTTCAACTTCTTTGGTATTTTGTTCTTGCGAAAAAGTTGCCAGATAAGGATTAAGGGCTGATAGATTCTGGTAAGTATTTTTATTATACTTTCCTACAAAACCCGCTTGTATCGTGAATTTTTTATTTGCTAATGGCAGTTCACCATAGATATTGGGTAATACATTGAATTGATTATTATCCCATGCCGGCGTTAAGCCAACGTGTAAATTAAAAAGAGAGCCGTTGTAAATAACTTCAGGAGCTATCTGGTAAATATTATTATTGAATTTGGTATTAGCAGGAAGAACATTAACAGTTGAATAAGCCGTAATATCAGCATTAAGATCAACCTTAATAGCGAATTGGTTAGTCAATTTTTTTTCTAACGGGACGTCAGCAACAAGTGTTTGTTCCGTTAATTTGTTTTCGTTAGTGAAATAACTAACTAATACATTGGGATCATAACTAATGCCCGAACCGGTAATATCTCTATTTCTAAATCCTATTTTAGCCGTTATATTTTGAAATCGCTGACGAATCTGACCGGCAGAATAATTATATAAAGAATGATCATACCCATACAAATAATAAGTATTCTGACTACCGGCTATTGCACCATATACTTCATTGCCTGGTGTAAAATAACTGATAGTTGATTTTAAACTGGCTTGTTCATAATTTTGGTTTGTCATATTTCCTTTTGACGAAATGTAATCACCATATACGTTTACTAATAATTTTTTTGCATCACCAAAGCTTAATCCTGCTTTAAGGTAAGGCGTTGAATAATTGCCATAACCAACCTTTACGTAATTTCTGTTACCAAGATCTAACACTGTATCCTTATCGAGAGCCAAAGGCCTTAATGCGATTGGCTGGTATGAAAAGAATAAATTTTGAGATGGTATATTATAAAGCAATGACGGTTTAGATGTATCTGCATTTAAGTTACTGGCAGAGAAATTAATTTTAACTGCATTACGCAACACAGGCTTGTAACTGGACGTAATATCAATAGCCGGGCTTTTTATTGAGTCCTTCTGAGCAAATGAAACTGCAGAGAAAAAACAAAAAACAAATGACAAATAACAAAATTGGAATTTGGGGTTTGTTTTTGGGAATTTATATTTTGTATATTGACTTCTCATGATTAATTAGTGATTTTAGAATTTGCTGCCTCATCAGCCACTGCGTTATCTAATTTTTGTTGCGCTGCTGCTTTTAATTCGTCGATTGTTGAGTTTTGAACAACACTTTGATAAGTTGCCTTAGCATTGAAATAATCTTTCTTTTGTTCAAAAATATCTCCGACCAAAATGTATGATTTGGTAACCCAGTAATCATAAGAATTTGTTTCTTTAATAACAGCCATCGCTGCTTTTTGCGCTGCAGGATAATTCTTTAGACTAAACTGGCAATTAGCAATTTCATATCTCGCTTCAGCTCCCCAGGCTGATTTATTAATGGCTGCACACGATTTAAAGGCAGGAATAGCATTGGTACTATCTCCATTAACTTCTAATGATTTACCCAAAACCAGGTCAGCAATAGATTTATCATCTGTACTAATTCCTTTTCTAGTTAATAATTCCTTGGCTGCGGTATCTGCCGATGCGTAATCTTTTAATTGGTAATAACTGCGAACCAATCCACGTAACGCTTCTAATTTATTATCCTGATTAACTGCATTTAAACGTAAGGATTCAAAGTTTTCTTTAGCTGCTGTGTAATCTTTTAATTCGAAATAATTTATTCTGGATGCAGCTAATGTAGCTCTCTCAAAATATTTATTAGCACCTACACTGATCACATAATTGTAACCTTTCAAAGCGTTCATCCAATCCTTATTTTTTGCATAACATTCTCCTGAATAGTAATTTGCTTCTACAACAAAATTACCATTGGGATATTTAGCCAGATAATTAGTAAATCCTTCTATAGCAGCGGCACAATCTTCCTCCTGGTATTTTATTTGTGCCGTGTGATAAGTGAGCGAATCAGCTTCTGTATCTGAAATGTTTTTGCCAAGCTTAGCCATCAACGCGATATAATCATTTGGCTTGCCTTCATGAATATAAATATTTTTCACATTCTCCAAAGCTTCATTAGCTTCCGGAGACTGGGGATAATTCTGAATCAATAAAGTATAATTAGCGAGCGCTTCTTTGTCTTTGTTTGTATTATAATAAACCAATCCAAGTTTTAAATATGCTTTTGGTTGAAGATCACCCGCATTTGGTATAGCTAACACAGCATTCAAATAGGGGATAGCACTATTGAATTTTTCATTTGCCATGTACACATCTGCAATACCTAAGTTAGCATCTGGCACTAAATTACTTTTAGGATATTGATGAATAAGCGATGTAAATGTTTTTATTCTTTCTTCCGGATTTTTGATCCCAACGATCATTGCTTTTTGAAATAAAGCATAATCACTTTCAGGCAAAGCATTTTTAAGAATGTTCTCGTACATAGCACTTGCCTTCGGATAATCTTTGGTCATATAGTAACAATCAGCACAACGTACATAAGCATCTTGCTCTAAAGGCGATGCCGTAACGGAAGACTTACCTAATAGTTCAAAATAGGGAAGAGCCTGCTTGTAACCTTCTTTTTTCAACCAGCTATAACCAATATCATATTTCGCCGTAGTATAATTAGCTTCTCCTTGTGCAGGAGCTTTACTATCTACATAAACAGTTAAATATTTAATAGCTGCGTCATAATTACTTTGTCTGTAAGCAATTTCTCCTTTCCAAAAATTGGCATACGGTGTAACAGCTGATGCAGGTAATGATAAAACTTTTGTCAGTAAAGAATCTGCCATTGTTAATTGCTGATCGTTTATGTACTCTACAGACTTACCATACAAAATACGCGGATACACTTTTTGCATTGAGGTCGTAGGTTTATCAAACGATTGGTAGAGTGTCAATGCATCTGTAAAATTATTAGTGTTCGCTAACAAGCTAACCAGTATTTCTTTTGCCTCAGGCGCATAAGCAGAAGCAGGGTATTTAGTCAAAAAATTCTTTATCTCGCTTAAAGCAATATCCTGATAATTTAATTCATAAGAAAGTTTGGCATAATTAAATCTCGATACTTCCTGCTGCTCTTTATTACTGTTGTTATTAGCACAATATTGAAAAGCATTTCTTGCATTTTCTTTTTGGTTGATCCGTAAATAACAATCAGCCAATAGGTACATTGAGTTTTGACCCAATGAATCTTTTTCATTGCTTAATTGTTTAAATCCTTCAATTGCTTTATCCGTTTGTTTTAATTTGTAATAGCAATAACTCAATTCATACTGTGTTTCTTTCGTTATTTTTTTACTGTTGCCTACAAAATATTCTAGTAAAGGAAGCGCCTTTTTAAAATCCAGTTGTTCAAAATAAATTTGTCCAAGCAATTGTTTCATTTCTTTTTCATAAAACATATTTCCTTTCGCCAAAGCAGCTTCTGTATAATGCTGCGCCTGATCTTTTTTTCCCTGGAAATAATATATCTGTGCAACATAGTACGGCACAATTGTTTTGTATTGATCAAGGTCTTGTATGATAGCAAAGCTTGCTAACGCTTCCTTATAGTCTCCTTCATAAAAACAAATAAACCCATAATAGTAATTTGCCTGAATGTAATATTTACTATCACGCTCTTGTTGTATTAATGCAAATAAAGGTTTTGCTTTTTTAAAATTCTTAACGGTAAAATAAGAGTAGGCCAATTCAAATTTCTCATCCGATACTTCATCCATACTTAAATTAACATAGCCGGCCGCTTCAAAATATTGAATAGCATCAGCATACAATCCTTGTACAAAATAATAATGTCCTAAATGAAAACTTAATAACCCTGTTCTCGGATCATTTTCTATCGCGTAGATATATTTTTTTGCATCATCCGCAGCAATAGGTAAACGTAATTTTAATTCACAAACGATGTAATAATAATTTACATCTTCATAAATGTACCGGTCATTGCTTGCCAGATTTTCCAGATACTGCTGTTTTAATTCTTTCAGCAATGGATAAGCTAATGCATATTCTCTTTTTATAAATAATTCCTTTGCGTCTTTATAATTTTTTTGAGGATCTGTTATTACCGAAGTCGCCTGAGCAAAAGCCGTAACGGAAAAAACTAAAGCAAGCAGAGAGAGTATAATTTTTTGTTTTTTCATATTAGAAAGTATCAACTTATTTTTCTACAGGATGTAAAAATAACTATATTGCCACTTCGTAAAACAGTAGTAAACTGCTATTGTTAACAAGTGGATAACTAACAATCGTACAACGAAAGTATTTTGATTGCTGTTAAAAAAAATATAAACTAAAATGAGAAAATTATTATCGACCAATTATTCTGAAGGTGCATTCAATTTCGCGATATTGCTATTACGCGTAGCATTTGGTATTTTGATCATGGCGCACGGGTACGACAAATTGATACACTTCGGAGACAGGCATACAACCTTCATGAATTTCTTAGGACTTGGTAGCAGTATATCTCTTGCTCTTGTAATTTTTGCAGAACTTTTTTGTGGTTTATTTGTTGTGATTGGTCTTTTTACAAGATTCTCTGTAATTCCAATCATCATCGTTTTAGCAGTAGCTGTTATTAAAGCACATCACAACGCCATATTCGCAGATGCGCAACCAGCGGCGTTATTTTTAACGGGATTTATTGTCTTGTTATTTGTTGGTCCGGGTAGAGTTAGTGTGGATAGTATGATAGGTTAACCCCCTGCCCCCCTGAAGGGAGATTGAGAAGTAAAATAATTCTTGTTACTGTCTAACTACTGAATGAGCATGATGTCTATAAATAAATTCCTCACCAAATAATATTACTCCAAAAGCTCCCTTCAGGGGGTTGGGGTTTCTTATGTTTATCACCGAAACAAAAATCCGCATCCATTATGCGCTAACAGATCAAATGGGAGTTGTGTATCATGGGCATTATGCACAATTTTTTGAAATTGGAAGGGTAGAAGCTTTCAGACAGATCGGTTGTTTGTATAAAGATATAGAAGCGATGGGCGTTATTATGCCGGTAGTTGATATCAGTAGCCGATTTTTGCGTCCCGCTAAATATGATGACCTGATAACGGTAAAAACATTTTTAAAAGAATTACCACAAAATCATAAGGTTGTTTTTTACAGCGAAATATTTAATGAACAGGGAGAGCTGCTAACCACAGGAAACGTAACCCTGTATTGCGTTGAATCAAAAACAATGAAACGTTGTGATATGCCCCTTGAGCTAAAAGAAAAGCTGGCTCCATTTTTTTAATAGAGACTAGTAATATTCTTAAACAACAAATCCCAAAGAAAGCAATTGATATCAATGCATTCTTTGGGATTTGTATTATTGTTATTTGGAATTTGCTGAGCTTATTCAGCCATATCGCTTCCTTTATTTTGTAAATTCAAATGCACTTCGTAAGCACCGCCTGCATTTGTTAGTTCAACTTCAGCAACAAATTTTGCATATTGTTCATCCATTGCTTCCAAACGTAAAGTACTTGTAGCAAAATTCACATTATCTTTTGGCATTTCAAGATCACCTACAAAATTCAGATAGCTTTTATCGATCCATTTAATGCTTGATCTTTTTACCAGTTTGAATAAGCTTTTATACTGTTTTACAGCTTCCTGATAATCATCGCCCTCATACATAATAGCCTGAAAACTTGAGCTGGTATCAACTCTTGAATTAAAGCGATAAATAACACAGTGTGTAGATCCGGGCAAAGTAACTTTTGATCTGTATACTCTTAGATCAGGTTGAGATTGAGCCGGCAAATTTGGTCCCTGAATATGTTTATAGTCATATTTAAAATCCGTTACCGCTTTGGTTAAAGAATCAGCAAAGGGATTTGAAGGTGTAAGACTTTTTAAAAATTGTGCCTGGCATAAGCCAATACATAGCATAAAAGCAATCGTAAGTAAAGTTATCTTTTTCATCATATCGTTATTTGGACGAAAATAAATCATTGATTTATACCTGACTGTAACAAGTTTTCAACTTATTAACATTATTTATTTAATTGGATAAGAGCTATAAATTTGACCTGCGATCAACAATTATTTCATTACAATTATATTTCGAACAATGGCATATTGGCTAATAAAATCAGAACCTTTTAAATACAGTTGGGATCAGTTTGTAAAAGACAAACAAACCTTTTGGGATGGTGTGCGCAATTACGCCGCCCGTAATAATTTAAGGGCGATGAAAAAAGGCGAAGAAGTATTATTTTATCATAGCAATGAAGGTGTAGAAATTGTAGGAATCGCAAAAGTTGCCAAAGAATCTTACCAGGATCCTACAACAGAAGATCCTGCATGGTTGGTAGTAGATTTTAAGCTTTTCAAAAAATTAAAAAAGCCTGTAACATTAGTACAGGTTAAAGCTGATCCGCGTTTAGCTGATATGGATCTTGTTCGTCTGGGCCGATTATCTGTTCAAACGGTTAAACCGGAAGAATGGGATATTATTATGGAACTGGCAGGAGAAAATTCCAAATAACAAAAAACAAAAGAGCCATTGTACAACTGTTTAATGGATTTTGTTTTTTAGATTCCGACAATTATCGGCTATTATTTAAACGATTTATTCTGTGTCATAGCTTAGCTGGTGCTTTTTCTTTTGGTTTATTCACATTAAAAAATCGGGACAGGTTAAATCCAAAATAAATATTTCCATCTCCCCAATTGCCCGTGCTTTGATCAACTCCATGTATCGACTGGCCAACATATTGGGTTTGCGACATACTTTGTGAATTACTAAATACGAGTTGGAAAACATGTCCGCCGGTTTCTATTCCCCAGCCAAATGAAAAGGAGTTATGTGTTGGTTGTGAAACGATTTGTCCATCAAATAAATAATTATACTCCGCTTCAATACTCATACGTTTTGATATTTTAACCCTGCCGCCGCCGCCAAGCGCAAACACATCATTTTTATCCTGAGGCGTTGGTGTCAAATTATAATGAATATAAGTAGGAGCCAGCTGTAACGATAAATTCCTGCTAAATTTTCTTGCTATTAATACTTGTAAAGAATACGAAGTTCTATAAGGCACCGTTAAAAAAGAATCATCGATCGTATGCTGTGTATATGTCGCGATATAAGCAACTCCCGTAACAGTTACAGGCATTTTATTGTTGCCGTCTGTTTGTCGTAAAAATTTGTATTTAAGATAGCCATCAAATGTTTTTAAATAAGAGCTTCTTCCAACACCTACCGTAAAACGATCTGTAATGCCATAATCAAATCCTAAACGTAAAGTTGCATTATCTAGCCCATAAAAATTATATGCACCGCCTGTTGGCCCGGATATTTCACCAAACCGATGTTGTATTTCGAAGTTCAGCACACCTTTAGGTATTACTTCCACTGTTTGCATGTTTACAATATAAATGGCTTTAAATGTGCCGGTAACATACATTGGCTTCGCATTCGTTTGCATCGAATCATTCAATGTGGCTAATAATGTTGAATCCTGTGCGTACAATTGTTGTAAGCCTGTTGACAAAGCAATAAGGCAAATTATTTTTTTGATCTGCATGTTAGTTGGTTTAATGGGCGATATAGTTTGCTTTAATAGTAACAGTTAATTCTTTAGCGATATTATCTCTAACTACCGATGGAATGGAAATATTATAATCTTCTGGTTTTATTGTAAACTGAGCATTGCCGGATACTTTACCGTTTTTAATTTCCAGTGTTGCAGGAAGTTCAATTACTCTGGTAACATTATGTAACGTTAGATTCCCTTTCACTATTATTTTATAAACACCATCTTTATCAAAAGTAACATCGCCGGTATAAGCGCCGCTAAAAACAGCTTTTGGGTATTTATCACTTTCAACATAATTCTCATTAAAATGATCCTGCATCAATTGTTTTTGGAAGATGAAGCTTTTCATTAAAAGGCTAAAAGCAATATTTTTTTTAGTCCCATCAATGATAGAGTAAGCCTGGTTATTATCGGCTGTAATATCTTCCAATGCAGCTTTTGAATAGAAATTTACAAAGGCGTTCTTTGTCATAAATAATTGGGCATGCGCAGTAGATACAATACTCGCAATCAGTATCAATAATATGGTTAGTTTTTTCATTTTATGCGTATTAAAGGTTAGTTATTAAGAGCGCCATTGTTCACCCAATCAATAAATTTATTGATCTCACAATCCGGTAACTTAGGCAAACCATAAGGCATAGGAACATGGCCGGGAGCATGCGTTATATTACCAATCAGGTCTCCGTTATCCGCATACATTTTTAAATTTGTATAGATAGATAAATTGATCCCGCCACTACCGGCAGTATTACCATTACCATGGCAGTTGTAACAAATAGATTGCATGATAGGAATGATATCCCTCGCATATCGAGAATTGGCCGTATCACCACAAAGCGTATTAGAATTTCCGGTCAGATCCTGAACATTTTCTTTAGTGCAACCAACAGAAAATACAAGCACAGCAGCAACAATAATTGTTATCAGTAAAAAGGTATTTTTCATTTTATATTTATTTATATAACTATCATGAATAAAAAATTCACATTAAATAATCATTCTAAAAAAAGCCCCCTTCAGGGGGTTGGGGGTTTCTCAATTCCACAATCAACCAAATTAACATCCATTAAAAATCCTGTGCATTTGCCTTTAATAATAACAATGCTACCTATCGCAGGATAAACAGGCGCCGTCGATTTATCATGTGCAAACATTTGACAGCTAATACCGCCACCAGTTGCTTGCGGAGATAATTCTAAAATATCAGCTTCGCCGGTAAGATCAACCGATGCAAGCACGCCTTTAACTTCTATTATTTTTCCGGTATACATTGAATCTGCAACATGTTCATTTTTTTCATACTGATGATATAAAGCATCTGCTGCTACAAATCGATCAGCTGTTTGTGTTGCTGCACTCTGATGAGGCTTATTATATAGATATTCACCATAGACAGCTGCGGCACAAATAAGAACAACAAGAATTTTTATATAAGTCATTTTTTTGTTCATCCTTTTTTCTATGTTATTGAACTATAGTTATATACGTGAATAACGACCTATTGGTTGCCTTACAAATAATAATATTAAAGTATAGGATAAGAAAATGATAGCAGCATCAATGATATAAAAAAGACAGCCATTAAGACTGTCTTTATTTATTACAAGTTTTTTAGTTATTATGGAGCCTGTACTACCTGAGGTCTTAGAGTTTCTACCAAAGCGCCAACACTACCAATTAAGTTTGCAGGAAGGCCATTTTTTTGAGCTCCTATAACTAAGTCACCTACAAATGCATCAAAATCTGCGCTTGTAGCTTTACCATTCATTCTTGTATTTGTTGCAGGATTGTGAGCATCTACCATACTTAATCCATCGTAAGTATAATCTTTAGCGCCAGTTGCTACAGATACGAAATTTGTTAAGTTTCTAAGTAATTCATTGAATCCTGTAAAATTAGCAGGAGTAGCACTTACTTCAGATAATAAAACAGTAAAATGGCCATTGATTCTGCTATCGCCGGCGATAACAAAAATTGTACTATCCAACACAGAACGTATTCCAAGACGTCCCTTTTCGATCGTTACACCGGCCGCAGCTGTAGGATCAGCAACTAATGTTGTTCCCCCTAGTGAATCATATAAAGTAGGAGCTGCTGAAGAACTGCTGCTTTTTTTGCACGATGTGATTGTTGCTGCTGCAATTATCATAATCGCTGCAGCTGATAAAATCGTAATTTTTTTCATAAAATATTTTTTTTGTTTTGTGATTAGATTGATATTTAAAATACATGTTTGATAAAACTGTAAAACTTGTACGATGTTGAAGATGACATAGGGCATCCTGATGCCATTTCGGCTTGTGTAGGAACATAGCGTTCTGCTTTATAATTATGGCTCGATTTAAAATCGCCTACAATTTTATTTGCAGTAGTTTGTGCAGGGAAAAAAGTAAAAACAACGATATCGTTTGTAGGATTGCACAATACATGGTCTATTCCTTTTTGTTGATATAACCATGTGGTAATTAAAACAGAATCGTTACCCGTTAGATCTTGCTTAAAATCAATACGGGCCATTGCTTTGATATATGGATCGATAAGTTTTGGCCTGGTAACTATATAAATATGCACACACAATACAACTACCAGTAATAGTGTAATAGATGCAGTCCAGACTAATATTTTTTTAAATGTTTTGTTCATCATAAAATGATTTTTATAAATTGGTAATAATTGAGTCATTAACAAATACGACAATTCTATGACAATAGATTTTTATGGTACCCAATAAACTATAAGCCTTAACAACAGATAATTCGCATAGTCAATACCGTAAGTACTTACAGACAAAAAAATAATTAATGAAAAAACATATCGTTGTATTAACAGGAGCTGGCATAAGTGCAGAAAGCGGATTACAAACTTTTCGTGATAGCGATGGTTTATGGATGGGATATGATGTATACGAAGTTGCATCCCCAAAAGGCTGGAATAAAAACCCGGAGCTTGTGCTTAATTTTTACAATATGCGCAGGAAAGATGTGGCTGCAGTTGTTCCCAATAAGGCACACATAGGTTTGGCTGATCTGGAAAAATATTTTACAGTAACCATTATCACTCAAAATATAGATGACCTGCACGAAAGAGCTGGATCGACAAACGTGTTGCATTTACACGGTGAAATATTTAAAATGCGAAGTATCGCTGATGAAAATACAACCTACGAAATAAGAGATGATATAAAATTGGGAGATAAAGCTACCGATGGAACACAATTACGTCCGCATATCGTTTGGTTTGATGAACCGGTGCCGTTAATTGTTGATGCTACCAGAATTGTACAAACGGCGGATATTTTCATTTTAGTAGGCACATCTTTACAAGTTTATCCTGCCGCCGGTTTATTAGGCTATTTGCCATCAGATATCCCAAAATATATCATCGATAAGAGCATTCCAAACATACCAAAACACTTCAATTTACATTTCATCGAAAAACCGGCAACAGAAGGAGTGGAAGAGGTTAGAAAATTGCTGATAGCTGATTTATGATGGCTGATTTTATTCAATTTCTGCGGCAAATCCCTTTGTAAAATCCTAAATCAGAAATCCTCAATCAGCAATTAAAAATGTTCTCCACAAAAACGGGCAAAATGTGTAAAAGTTAGCCCTCAAAAGCACCGTTTTAACAAGGAAAAACAGCAGTAAATCGTTATTTTCGCTACCTATAAAATTATATGGAAAACAACGTAGCTAATGAAGGCGGAAACGCCAATAACAGGGGTAGGATTATCACTGTAAATATTGAAGAGCAAATGAAAACTTCTTACATCGATTACTCTATGAGTGTGATCGTTGGCAGAGCTCTTCCTGATGTTAGAGATGGCTTAAAACCCGTACATCGCCGTGTGTTGTATGGCATGACCGAATTAGCCAACTACAGCAATCGTCCTTACAAAAAATCTGCGCGTATTGTGGGTGAAGTAATGGGTAAGTATCACCCGCATGGTGATGCTTCTATTTACGACACCATGGTTCGTATGGCACAGGATTGGGCGATGCGTTATAAAATGGTCGATGGACAAGGAAATTTTGGTAGCCAGGATGGTGATCCACCTGCTGCAATGCGTTATACGGAGGTTCGTCTGCAAAAATTTGCAGAAGCTATGATGGATGACATCGAAAAAGAAACAGTCGATTTTCAATTGAACTTCGATGACTCTTTAAAAGAACCAACCGTACTTCCTACAAGAATCCCTCAGTTATTATTGAATGGTGCCAGCGGTATTGCCGTAGGTATGGCGACCAATATGATGCCCCACAATTTAAACGAAGTTGTTGATGGCTGTATTGCGTATATCGATAACCGTGATATCACGATCGATGAATTGATCGGTTTTGTAAAAGCCCCGGATTTTCCTACAGGTGGCGTTATATATGGCTTTGAAGGTATTAAAGCAGGTTTCCATACAGGCCGTGGCCGCGTAGTATTGCGCGGTAAAGCAACTGTTGAAACAGATGCAAAAGGAAAAGAAAAGATCGTTATCACAGAAATTCCTTACCAGGTCAACCGTGATACGCTAACACAAAAGATCGGTGACCTGATCAATGATAAAGTGATCGAAGGCATTAGCGATGTTAACAATGAAAGTAATAATAAAGAAGGTACACGTATCGTTGTTGAACTGAAGAAAGATACGGTAGCGCAGGTTATCATCAATCAGTTGTTTAAATTTACTGAGCTACAGACTTCTTACGGTATCAATAACGTAGCCTTAGTAAAAGGCAGGCCAAAGATCCTGAACTTAAAAGATCTTATCAGCGAATTCGTTGATTTCAGGCATGAAGTGGTGGTTCGCAGAACACAATACGAATTACGTAAAGCACAGGAAAGAGCGCACATCTTGGAAGGTTATATCATAGCCTTAGATAATTTAGATGCTGTGATCGCATTGATCCGTAACTCATCTACACCAAACCTTGCACAGGATGGCTTGATGACGCAGTTCGGTATGTCTGAAATTCAGGCGAAAGCTGTTCTTGAAATGCGTTTGCAACGTTTAACAGGAATGGAGATCGATAAGATTCGTGAAGAACATGCTGAAATTATGAAGTTGATCGATCACTTAAAAGAAATATTGGCAAACGAACCTTTACGCTTCCAGATCATCAAAGATGAACTGGCTGAAGTAAAAGAAAAATTCGGCGATGAACGTAAAACAGAGATCACTTACATGGATGATGAGATCAACATGTTAGACCTGATCGAAGAAGAAGATGTAGTTGTAACGATCTCTCATTTAGGATATATCAAACGTACTTCTGCAGATGAATATCGTTCACAACGCAGAGGTGGACGTGGCGCGAAAGGCAGCAGCACCAGACAAGAAGATTATATCGAACATTTATTTGTAGCATCAACACACCATACTTTATTATTCTTTACAGAAAAGGGCAGATGCTTCTGGTTAAAAGTATACACTATTCCTGAAGGTGATAAAACCAGCAAGGGTCGTGCATTACAGAACATGATACAAATCCCGCCTGATGATAAAGTGCGCGCAATTATCGATGTTAAAAACTTTGATGATGAAGTATATGTGAAAGGTCATTACATCGTTCTTTGTACTAAACAAGGTGTTATCAAAAAAACAGATCTGGAAGATTTCAGCAGGCCAAGACAAAATGGTATCAATGCAATTAATATCCAGGATGGCGATCAATTGTTAGAAGCTAAATTAACGGATGGTAACTGTGAGATCATGCTGGCTGTAAAAAGCGGTAGAGCTATTCGTTTCCCTGAAGAAAAAGTACGTTCTACAGGCCGTGGTGGTATTGGTGTATATGGAATTGAAGTAGATGATGCTAATGACGAAGTAGTAGGTATGGTTTGCGTAAACAGAGAAGATAAAACACGCACTATATTAGTAGTAAGTGAAAAAGGATACGGTAAACGTACATTCATGGATGATCCTATCTCCGGAGAAGCGAATTACCGCGTAACAAACCGTGGCGGTAAAGGTGTTAAAACGATCAGTGTAACTGAAAAAACAGGTTCGTTAGTTGGTTTGTTAGATGTAACCGAAAAAGAAGATCTGATGATCAGTTGCGTAAGCGGTGTAACGATCCGTATGAGTGTAGCGAGCGTTAGCGAACAGGGCAGAGCAACACAAGGCGTTAAATTGATCAAGGTTGATGAGGGTGATGAAATTGCAGCTATTACTAAACTCGACGAAAAAGAAGAAGAGATCGAAGGCGTAGTAGAAGCACACGCACATCCTACAGAACCAACAGATGCAACTGAAACAGATACAACAACTGAAGAAGCTCCAACAGAAGAATAAATAAACATTCTTCAACATATATTACAAAAGGCTACCAACAGGTAGCCTTTTGTAATAGAAACAAGTAATTAATATACTGCATGAAGTTTATTAAACTTCTCAATCTCCCCCTTCAGGGGTGCAGGAGGGTTCTGTGCAATAAGAAAGGGCTGTAAAAACAGCCCTCGACTCTAACTTTATTTACCCGAACTAACAGAGTAACGTATACACAATATCAGGCAAAATCATAGCTGATAAATAGGAAAACAAACAGGATATTAGGTTGTTTTCCTTATTTAAATATCTATGATATTAGCTAATTTGTAAATCAATACATTCAAAACCCTATGAAAGCGGACTAAAACCGAATGTACAATGGGACCAATAGTGCAAACTATGGTCCCATTTTTGTTAGAATAAGTACATAATTCTAAAACCAGAACATCGGTATTTAGTATAAATAATAAAAACCACCGCCATGCTATATAATTATGTAAAAAATGAAGTAGGGGACATCGAGTTAAAAGACAGCCTTACACTTCAGGAAGAAGCTTATATCAATTCTCCCGAATACCGCAATATTGCGCAACAAATAAACTGGGTGGTAATAAGTATTGCAGCCGCAGAGTTAGCCGGAATATTATTATGGATATTTGTTTAGAAAGTATATATAAATACAAAAGGCCGTAGTAAAACTATGGCCTTTTGTATTTATACTATTTTGTCTTACATTAGTATATAATGAAAACAATACTATTAATCCTATCCCTTTTACCATGTTGCATGTACGCTCAAAATTGCGACAGCCTGTTAAAGAAAAGCAGCAATACAACTAGCAGAGATACCATTACACTTGCCCATCCAATAAAAGTATTATCAGATAGCAAAGCGCTTGCTTTTTATATGGATATTCAGGCTATTACCGATAAAGACATCTTACTATACATACAAGTAACGGGTGATTATTTTGGTTGTACAGATGAAGCAAGTAAGATCTATTTGTTGTTTACCGATAATACAACACAAACATTTTCGAATGTATCGATGAATTGCAAAGGCTTCTCAATGAGTTTCATCAAGCATGATGGTCGCCATGAACGTAAAGACTATGAAGCTGCTTTAGCTGAGAAAACGATTAAAGCAATCAAAGTTGAAAGCATGAACACATTCTATATGACTCCTGTGAACTATGTGCAGGCAGAACAATTCAGATTATCAGCTCAGTGTCTTTTCAATAAATAACAAACAATTTTATAGATCATACTTATCCTGTAGGCAACATAATTTATAAGAATAAGGTCTATGTAAACAGTTAACGTTTATAGATTTTTAAAAGTAACCGAGCCGTAGTGTCTACTATGGCTTTTTTATAGTTCTTATATACTGTGAACCAAACGCACCTTTTAATTTCATGTAAATACTACTAAAACCAATAAATGTTTAAACACTAATTATTTGGTTGTTTAAATTATTTCCCATATTTTAGTAACGCATTACTCCAAACACTACGAAAGATATACCAAGAAGAATTCGTTACAAAAGGGATCATAGTTAAACTAAGATCCCTTTTTTTATTGTGTAAGTATGTCCAAAAATAACAAGTCGAGCCTTAATATTAAGGCTCGGCTTATATAGTAGGGATAAAGAAGGTGTGCAAATAGCAGCGAATTAAAAACGGGCAGAGGTTACTACCGTATCAATTACATATACTACGATGTAAACAAAAAGGTTGGGTAAGAATAAGAATAATTATTTTGAAAAGAAGAACCTCACCGATCCTTGTTAAGCAAATAACTAAATGGGGTACCAGTAAATTTCATAACTAATAAACTTATATTTTTGTATAAGTTTTCATAGGGTACGGATTAAAAACGGGCAGGAGTTTCTACTCCAAGCCTTATATTTTCTTTCTCCTGAAATGCCCCTAATAATCTTCTACATCAAAGTTTCCATTTGTTATTACCAATTTACTCTGAGCCGAATCACCATTTAAATAAATACTTCCCTGGCATGTACCTACCGCCAGCTTATTGATTAATGTTACCGTATTAACCTGTGCAAATGTTCCTGCAACAGTAGTATACACGCTGGATGAGTTTGCCGGCCTATAGCTTATTGTACCACTATACGGACTACTGGAAGTGCCTAAGCTTATTATAATCCGGGCGGGAATACTGCTGACTGTATCTGTAGCTCCATATCCAATTACTATATTAGGATTAGGATCATTGATCAACAAAGTATCATGAAAATTAAATGTACTGGTAACGCCATTGATTGTCGCCGATATACCATTTTGTTGAGGTGCAAAACCTGATCTTTTTTGACAGGATAAAAATGATACACATAAAATTACAGTAAATGCGAGTGTAGAGTTTCGGTTCATATTAGCAAGTTTAGTTAGGACTACTAAGTTAACTAATACCAATCATATTAAAAAAAAAGAAAGAGCTGTAGAAACAGCCCTTGTCCAAAACTTTGCTTGTAATATATTCTCGAATTATCTAACTGCAATATCTGTATTGAATAACTATTGTAAACAAGAAAAACCACTAAATAATAGGAGGGTTTCCTAAAAATAAACTGACTAAAAATAAAAAAGAACTGTGGAAACAGTTCTAAAGATTGCTATAAAGATGTACTATATGAGAAGCATAAACGCTTTTTTTAAATAATTATTTTATTGGCGCTAACATTCCTTTGAACCACAGTTTCTTTATATTGCGCATAATGACAGACGAAGAAAAAATAATAGAAAATATAATACAATTTCTAAAAGATCAACCTTTAACAGATATTACATATTCAATGAAAGACAGGCCAATGGCCGCTTTTATTTTGGCCAGCTGTTTTATTGACTTATTGGGAGCCTACAGGTATAACATTTCAAAAAACAGAAAAAGATGGGCGGCAATAGTAGATGCCTATATGTATCCAGGAAAAGGAAAAGATCTTTTTACCACTTTACGAAGTGATCTCGTACACAATTATTCTTTAAAAAAGTTTCAGGTTAACAGCAATAATGTAACCTGGCTTTCCAATAACAACACTGTTAACATAATAACTTTTGTAGATGATCTGGTTATTGCCTTTGAAAAGATCGTCGTTGAATTTAGATCCGAAGGATCCGAGGCAAGAAAAAATGCTATTGCCTGGGATAAAAAATACCCCGTATAATAGCTAAAGGATATCTAAAAAGTAAAAGATCACAGATACTACGGAAAATACAAAAGCTAAAACTGTAAAAAGGATCAATGTAGGTCTTGAAAAACTTGAAATATTATTCGAATTTATCTTTTTAAAACAAAAAATTCCTGTAACAAAAAACCATAGTGCAAAAAATAATGGAACCATAAATAAGCGAGCAATAATTAGAATGTTAAGATATTGCAAATGTATGGCTAAAAAACATGGTCAAACCTACATTATAAAGATTATATATATATGTCTTTTACCATTCTAAACTATTACAATAAGCATATAATAGTAAATTAATCGCGGCTAAGAAAATTTTTAGCAAGATAATAACCTGCCGCAATCGAGCTGGTGAGTATAGTCATAGTAATCATAGTAGAGAAATTTAGGGTAAACAAATAGAATTCTGAAAAGATATACGATAATTATCGTCAGATGGTTCAGTTGAGAAGGAAGGACTGTATAGGCAGGGCATTTAAAATTTAGAATAGATCCGGCTATCGTAAACAGTTATGCCGTTATCAACGAAATTGCTACCAAATACCAAATTAATATTACTATTTCCCCCTGGAGCAAGCCCGGTTGCTGCGGTAAAACTTAAAGTATCAGGTATTTCTGATGGAAACAACAGAACAATTATACCGGACGTTGAAAATTGAGTACAGTTCACAAATTGATATGCCCCATACTTTACAATATTAGGAGTAACAGTATAATCTGTATATATAACACTATCGCTTATAGAGAACTGATAACTATTTTTTGAAAATGGAGCAAAGAATATACTGGAATCTTTATTATTAAGCGGTTGTAAACTTGAATCCCTGGTTTCTATAAATCTTTTATAATCCCAATTCCCAACAAGAAAGGGACCATCAACCTTATGAGCACAATCATTACTTCTCAAAACAAAAAATGATAATAATAACGCAATGATTACTGAAGGTTTCATAAGCAAATTTTATACTTTAATATACTGCTAAAGTAATGAAAAGATTGGGTAGATTTAATCCCAATTCGAAAGAAGGCAGCCGAACTGATTTATACAACTAAAATAATATTGAATATTTATTAATATGTGTAGTTTTACATTAGTTTAAATTTCTAACTTTATTACTATGCAATCAAGATTTAAGATAATCCTGGGAATCTTCTTTAAGATTATCCTAATAATACTTGTACTTAGCAAAATGTGTGTTCCGCTTCATTCACATGAATACTACAGGTTTATAAATACCTTTTTCTTTATTTTATGTTTAGCTGAAATATATCTTTCTATTGTATCGATTAACTATATGGGTATTGTGATTGCTATTATTTCGGGGCTAATATTCAACCCCTTTATCAGATGGCATTTTCCCAGGCACACATGGAACACGATCAACATGACTTGTGCAATTTTTTTGCTGATCTGGATAGCTTTTGATATAATATTTTATATTGGGGATCTGAAATTCAGAAAAAAGTGGAAGCAGAAAATTGGACTATTTGATACAATTTAAAAGCTATACTGCCGCATAGGTAGTATAATTTTAATTGATATTCCTATATTTGAATTTAATAAGAAGGGGATGTGAAAACACCCCCTTTCAATTGTCTAACTAACTAGAATCTAACCTTCTAATTAATGTAATAACAGAGGGCTGTAGAAACAGTTCTCCTAACTTTATTTACTCTCTGTAAGAGCAACATACAAGGTATGCATAATAAAAGTTGACTTATTAAACAACTTTTATTATGCCTTATGCTTACCGCAAACAACCTTATTGTATACATAAAGCGATTTTATGCATTCCTGTAATAACGCAAGAAGGAGCTGTGAAAACAGTCCCATGATTTATGTAGAGTCTATGTAGTTGGCTAAAAGGCATTGTAGAGATTTATGCTCCGTACTAATCAGTTGCTAATATCTACTAAATCGATCTTCGCTCGTGGCATGGGCTAAAAAAAACAATAAGTTCATGTTCGGTTGTTGGGGTTGTGAGCCAATTTAACATAATATTAATTATAGGATTTTTTCATTTTTCTTATATAAGCTCAAAGAGCTTTATAAAGTACGACTGTATTGTGCTTTAACCAACAACCCTTAATTTTATCTCCTAATCAAAAAGCCGGATGCCTAAAAGAATTGAGTCAGCCCCACAAGATCCTGCACAGAAATTATTACCAAATAAATTGCCTTAGTGATCATTATTTTAAGCCTTCCTAAGTATATTTGCTGATATTTAACCCAAATATCACTACAATGTCAGAAGTTAGCTACAAAACAGAGATCGATAAAAAAGACGAAAACAAATGGTTTTACATAGGTATGACTGTAATGACATTGTCTGCAATAGCTTTCTGGTTGCTATTTTACTTCTTCTACACTAAATTAACCTACTAATTGTAGCAGGTTTTGTTAAGTAATTGGTTTTAAAGGGGCAAATAATGCCTACTTTTGCCGAAATGCAAAACAATACTATTTCTGTAGAAAAAATACTTTCCAGTCTGGAAATTGAAGCGCTCAACCCAATGCAGGTTGCTGCAGGAGACGCTATTCAAACAAATAACGATGTAATTTTACTTTCCTCAACAGGTTCCGGTAAAACGCTCGCTTTTTTGTTGCCTGTTGTTCAGGCACTCGATCCATCAATTAATAAGGTCCAAACACTTATACTGGTTCCTTCTCGCGAATTAGCCATACAAATTGGCGATGTGATGAGAAAAATGGCCACCGGTTTTAAGGTAACACTTTGCTATGGCGGACATTTAAGAGAAACGGAAGAAAATAATCTTATCCAACCTCCGGCAATCATCATCGGTACTGCAGGCCGCGTGGCTGATCATCTTCGCAGAAACAATTTCGAAGTAGATACTATTACTACACTGGTATTAGATGAATTCGATAAATCCCTGGAACTTGGTTTCAGGGAAGAAATGGCGTTCATCATCGGCTCATTAAAATCATTACAAAGGCGAATACTGATCTCTGCAACTGTTGGATTGGAAATTCCCCCATTTGTCCGCATGGGACCATCTCCTACAAAACTTAATTTTTTATCGGATGATGACCTGAAAGATAATCTGACGGTAAAAACCGTATACTCGGATGATAAAGATAAATCCAACACACTTTTCAGACTAATCTGTTCTTTAGGCAATAAATCGATCATTGTATTTTGTAACCATAGAGATGCTGTTGAACGCACCAGCAAAATCTTAAAAGAAAAAGGTATCGTCAATGAGTTTTACCATGGCGGTATGGAACAACAGGAACGCGACAGTGCTTTATGTAAATTCAGAAATGGCACTACTAATGTATTGATCACCACTGATCTGGCTTCGCGCGGTTTAGATATTCCGGATATTAAATTTATCATACATTATCATTTACCTGCTACGGAAGAAGTTTTTATTCATCGTAACGGCCGTACAGCACGTATGGATGCACGTGGTACATCATTTTTGATCTTATCTGAGGAAGAAAGATTGCCCGGTTATATCGATCCATCAACCGAACGCATTGAGTTACCGGAGACAAGTGAATTACCCGATAAACCAAAATGGGCCACGCTTTTCATCGCCGCAGGTAAAAAAGATAAGGTCAATAAAATAGATATCGTAGGCTTCTTATCAAAACAAGGAAATTTAAAACAAGATGATATCGGCCTGATCGAAGTAAAAGATTTCTTCTCTTTTGTAGCGGTAAGAAAAACAAAAGTAAATGTTGTACTACCTATCATACAGAAAGAAAAGATCAAGAATAAAAAAGTTAAAATCGAGATCGCTAAATAATTAATATATTTCTGATATATGATTCCTGATATATGATTTTTTAAATCAGCCATCAGAAATCATATATCAGAAATTGCTTCCACAGCAATTTTAAATTTATCTTTACGCATGAACCTAAAAGCTTTTGCCTCTTCATTTATCAGTAAGAGCATTTTTCTACAAAGATCTTTTGGCAATACAGCTTTTCGCTTGCTTGATATTGGTGCCGGCAATCATTCTGCTACCAAAATAAAACGCGTATTTCCTAATTGTGAATACCATGGTGTAGACATGGAAAAGGATTACAATAACAATGCTGACGATTTTAAACTGATGCACGCTTTTTATGAGATGGACCTCACCAGGCTCGACTTCTCTTCCATCCCTGATAATTATTTTGATGGGATATGGATGGTACACGTAATAGAGCATTTGTTCAACGGCGATGAAGTAATAAAAAATTTACTGCCTAAATTAAAAAGCGGCGGCTATCTCTATATCGAATATCCGGGACAAAAAAGTACTACACTGCCTTCTATGTATGGTACATTAAATTTTAAAGATGATCCAACACATGTAAGGGTTTATTCAGTTAAAGAATTAACTACATTGTTTAACAATAATAATTGTACCGTACTAAAAAGCGGTATGAGAAGAAATGGCTGGTTTATTGCAGCTATGCCTTTCCGTATTATCAGCAATCTGGTGCAAGGGAAAAAAATACAGGGAAATATATTCTGGGACCTGCTCGGTTTTGCAGAATATACGTGGGTAAAGAAAAATTAAATAATGGAACTCAGTAACCGCAAAGCATATCACGAATTCTTTTTTGAGGCAACTTATATTGCCGGGCTCGTGCTTGCCGGTACTGAAATAAAAAGCTTACGTGCAGGAAAAGCCAGCTTTAATGATAGTTACTGCTACTTTGATAAAGGTGAATTGTATGTAAAAAACTGGCACATATCCGAGTACAGTTATGGCACCTATAATAACCACGAACCAATGCAGGAGCGTAAATTATTGCTGACTAAAAGAGAGTTACGTAAGCTGGAAGGCAAAACAAAAGAGAAAGGATACTCGATCATTCCCTTAAAAATATTCCTGACAGAAAAAGGATTTTTTAAAATGGAGATCGGCCTTGGAAAAGGAAAAAAGATTTACGATAAACGCGAAACCATTAAAGAACGCGATACGGACAGAGATATTAAACGTAAATACGGTATATAGTTTAGATGATTTTTAACGAATTATGCTGATAAAAGTCATATTTCTACATGACTTAAAATCGCCAAAATACGATAAAACATATTAACTTTGTATTGTAATCGATAACGAACAATTAACTCTCCTATCGGATAAAGACATCTAGAAGTAACGATGAAGCTGAAGCAAACCAGGATCGAAGTGATGAATTTTCTTGGACAGAAAATCGAAGAGATAATAAGTGAATACCTTAAAGAAATAGATACCAACTGGCAACCTGCCGATTTTTTACCTGACAGTACACAGGAAGATTTTACCGCAAACATTAAGTTATTACAAGAGCAATGTAAAGAATTGCCATACGATTACTTAGCCGTATTAGTAGGCGATGTAATTACAGAAGAAGCCTTGCCTACTTACGAAAGCTGGTTAATGGAAGTTGACGGTATCAGCGGAATGGAACCACAAGGCTGGAGCAAGTGGGTTAGAATGTGGACCGCAGAAGAAAACCGACATGGTGATCTTTTAAATAAATACCTATACTTATCCGGCAGGATCAATATGCAGCAAATGGAGATCAGCACCCAGCATTTAATTGCTGATGGGTTTGATATCGGAACAGCACATGATCCTTACAAAAACTTTGTCTACACTTCTTTTCAGGAATTAGCAACCAACGTTTCTCATCGCCGTACAGCTACTATCGCCAAACAACATGGCAATAGTCACCTGTCTAAGATGTGTGGTATCATTGCATCTGATGAAGCAAGACATGCCAAAGCTTACAAAAACTTTGTTACCCGCATATTTGAAGTTGATCCGAGTGAAATGATGATGGCCTTTGAATACATGATGAAGAAAAAGATCGTGATGCCCGCGCATTTCTTGCGTCAGCAAGGCGAGCCTATCGGCACTGCTTATACGCACTTTAGCGATGCGGCACAAAGATTAGGTGTATACACCAGCTTAGATTACACTGAAATTTTAGAATCACTGATCGAAGAATGGAACATTGCTAACATGAAAGACCTTAACCCCGAAGGCGAAAAAGCAAGAGACTATTTAATGGCGCTTCCTGCAAGATTTAAAAGAGTAGCCGAAAGATCAGGGATCAAAGCGCCGTTGGAATATAAATTCAATTGGATCAAGTAAGGGTATTTAATATGTAAGATTTGATATTTAATATTATTTTTTACAAATAGTATAGCTTACAAATTTCTCCCGCTTACTACTTTTCAATATTAAATATAAAATATTACCTATTAAATCACTACCGTCTTCTTCTGCTTAAAGGTAGCTTGAGTGTCTTCGGTATTCTTAAGCTTACTATGGTAATCTTTAAACATGCTCATCCAACGCAGTTCTAATACACCGAGTACGCCTTCTTTAATAATTCCTTTATTCATTTTGCTATCGCCTAATTTACGATCAACAAAAGTAATTGGAGCTTCTGCTATTTTGAAACCAAGCTTCCAGGCGGCAAATTTCATTTCTATCTGGAATGCATATCCGATGAAGGTGATATTATCTAAATTGATCGCTTCCAAAACCTCTCTTCTGTAACATACAAAACCCGCAGTAGGATCCTTCACCGGCATCCAGGTGATCAATCTTGTATAAATAGAAGCGCCAACAGATAAAAGAATACGATCAAAAGGCCAGTTAGCCACTGCCCCGCCCTTTACATACCTTGAACCTACAGTTACGCCGGCACCGGCTTTACAAGACTGGTATAATTTATCAAGATCATTAGGGTTGTGAGAAAAATCGGCGTCCATTTCAAAAATGAACTGATACCCGTTCGCTAAGGCCCAGCGAAAACCATGGATATAAGCCGTGCCTAAGCCTTGTTTGCCGCTACGCTCCTCTATAAATAATTGTCCGGGATATTTATCAAATAAAGATTTTACAATAGCACCAGTTCCATCCGGTGAGCCATCATCGATAATTAGCACATGGAAACCTTGTTGTAAACCCATTACCGCACCGATAATACTTTCGATGTTCTCCTTTTCATTATATGTTGGTATGATAACAAGTTTTTCCAATTTCAGGGATAATTTATTAGATACGAATTTACTACAATAAAATTAATGCTCAGATAACTTAATGTTAATAGATCAGCTAATTAACTGCTTTTTAATAGCGATTTGTTCAATATTTCTGTTAGCTTTTGTTTTGTATGTAATGGAAAATCTCCTTTCATCATCCAGTCATAATACTGAGGTTCAGCCTTTAATACATCCAACACCGGCCGGCCTTTATGTTTGCCAAAGTTGAATACTTCAACACCCTTGATATCAAAACAAAACCTGCGGGCATAATCAACGATCTTCTCCTCACCTATTTTAGCCAAAATAGTTTCAACAGAATTACCCAGGTCAGGATATTTTTTTATTTGGGATAATAATACATCGATCGTAGCATTTACATCCGCCTCTGCGCTATGTGCCTGCACTAATTCTTTTTCGCAATAAAACTTATACGCCGCCGTTAGTGTGCGTGGTTCTTTTGTATAAAAAATATGTTGTACGTCCACCATCTTACGTGTGCTGAGATCTACATCCATATCTGCGCGTAGAAATTCTTCCATCAACATTGGAATATCGAAACGATTACTGTTATATCCACCCAGATCGCAATTTTCTATGAACTGTTTTAGTTCATTTCCCGCTTGCTTAAATGTTGGCGCATCCTTTACCATTTCATCAGTAATTCCATGTATATCTACTACTACCTGAGGAATTTTCATTTCAGGATTGATCAGCTTGCGCTTTACCTGCCTGGTACCATCAGGTAAAATTTTAATGATGGCAACTTCTACTATCCTGTCTGTTGAAAGGTTAACACCAGTAGTTTCAAGATCAATAAATGCAATGGGACGACTTAATTGTAAGGACATTTGTAAGACTTTTCGATGTAATGGAATTAGGAAAATTACGAGTGGGCAAGTTACCTATTTTAGTAACCCATTTTGCATACAAAGTCTGGAAAAATGAGATTTGATAATAACTTTATTGCTTTTTGTGGATAAACTACGACTTTGAAAGACCCGTATAAAAATTTTGAAAAGAAAAGATAGCAGAATCAGTTTTTGAGGGTACGGATCAAATCGTTTTTAGTTTTGTTTTCAGCGTTTCGGATTGCTATCGTGATTCAAATGTCCACCAATATCGTAACATTACTACAAGAAAAACACCCTTTTTTTATGTTGTTTTCACCCTTTAATTATTTTTTACACTAAAGCATCTTTATAATATTTAGCAAAATGAGTTATTTTTGTGGCGTGATATACAACGGAGATACAGCAACAAAGTACAAGGAAGACACGGATGTATTAACTGCAACCGAGGATACCTGTACGTTAATCGTATGGAATGATGAGGTGAATAGTTTTGATTGGGTGATTGAAACCCTGATGGAAGTATGCGGACACACGCAGGAACAAGCAGAGCAATGTGCTATAATCATTGACTCAAAAGGTAAATATGCCGTTAAAGAAGGTAGCTACGATGCATTAAAGCCGATGTGCGATGCCATCACAGATAGAGGAATTGGTGCTACCATTGAGATCATTGCCAATTAAAATTCCCTGATAAAAAAATACAAATTCCAAATAATAAAACCCAAAGAAGCATTCATATTGAATCTTTCTTTGGGTTTTAATTTATTCTTTTTTGGAATTTTATTTATACCGTATCATTCGAATTGGGTATTACTTCCGTAGAAATTACAACAGCATTTTCTTTTCTTTCTTTGATCATATCCATTAAGTGAATACCTAGTAACCCATTAATTCCACCATCAGTTCCGGCACCGTTGCCAATTAAAATGTCAGGTATTATTTTGATATTCCCTTTCGCTATTTCTTCGGTGATCTTGTAACGTGTAAAGTTATCGCCACCCATTGCTTTAACCTGTAAGTCATACGCATCTGCAGTACTCTTACCTATGGCCATAATTTTTTCTGCTTCAGCTAAACCTGTCTTACTAATTTTTTCTGCATCAGCACTAGCATTTAATTTAGTTGCTTCCGCATCAGCACCAGCGCGGGCTTTGGTGGCTTCGGCCTCTGCTATGGCACGCATTTTAGTTGCTTGTGCTTCTGCGTCTACTTTTAGTTTTAAGCTAGTTGCATCCCCTTCTGCTTTTTTTACAGTAGCATCAGCAGTACGTTGCGCTATCTCAACACTTTGTTGTGCTTTTACAATTTCCTTTTGCATATCTGCAATGGCTGTTTCCTTTTCCATTCCCTGGCGTTGTTCCTGCGCCATTTTTTGGGTCTGATATGTCTTCTGTTCTTCTTCAGCGATCTTTCTATCGGTTAATGTTTTCATCAATGCTTCAGGAGGAACAATATCTCCTATCAATGTATCAACAGCATTTACATTATACTCATCCAGCACGGCTTTAATATGTTCTCGGGCAGATTGCTGGCGTTCTTTACGTGTTGTAAGGAAACTGATCACATCACTGTCCTGCGCAGAGTTTCTAAAGTAGTTACCAATAGTTGGTTCTAATACCTGGCTCACCAGGTTATTCATGTTACCAAATCTTGCGATCACTTTAGGCGCCTCATTTGAAGGGATATGAATGATCTGCGCTACATCTAAATTGAAAGGGAACCCATCTTTTGAACGTACTGTGATAGTGCTCAAATTTTTATCAAGCATGTGTGCCTCACTTCTTGCATTGGCCCAATTTAAAACGAGATTGGTCGTTGGCACCAGTTCCATTTTCATGGTGTATTTATTGATCGGATATTTTCCCGGTCCAAGTGGTTCCATCCAAACACCCCTGAATCCTTTACTTACAATATTGCCGTGTTTAAAACTATCACCTGTAAGGTCTTTCCCGTCTTCTCCGATATACGAAATAATAACACCAACATTACCGATCGGTACATCTGTCATAGGAATTTCTTCTAACTGAATAGCCCATGGATTAATATAATAGCTACCTGCTAATACAACCTGAGGTTGCAACCCACGATTACCGCCATTCTTTAAAAAAGCATCAATATCCTGAAAGTTATTGTGGCCCTCTATATCCATACCGGCAATTTGCCCGGCTTTAATCGGTGCTCCATCGAGTATTGTTACAATACCTAACATGTTTTCGTGTATCACTGTCATATCAGACATCACTATACTAAAAGCAAATGTATTGATACGATATGTACCAGTTGTTAAGAAAGCTGTTTGCCTACCTTTTTGTCCGCCGTTAGTAAGGAATTTTTCAGCATCCTGAAAATTATCACTATCCACTTTTCTGCCTAATATATTACCGGTTGGCAACTCTGCTCCATCGTTACTTTGAACTAAGCCTATTTTTCCTTCGGGGATAATAGTAAATTGAGACATAGTAATACCATATTGCCATGGCCACATGCTCCAGTATAAACCCGGCGCCAATGTTTTTGCCTGAAAGCCGGCCTCGCCTTTAGTTGCAATGATGCGGCCATCCGGTAAAGACCTGTTTGCACCAACAAGTACAAACTTTTTAGTAACCAGTCCAATACTATCTTCCGGTACGATGATCATTCCAAAAAAAACGCGTAAAATAAATTTGTACAATACGATGCTTATAATAAGCACCAATATCCACCAATAACTGGCAAATAAACTAGGGATGTCCATGAAAAGTGTTGTTTAGTATTATAAAAATTAGGGAGTTGCAGAAGAAGATTATTTAGGTGTCGCTATAAAACGATAAAGATGTTTTGATATTGTTTTAGAAAGAGATAAAATAAAATTCAACTACTATAAACATATACTTTGATTTGATTTCAAAGGTTGGGTATAAACAAAAAAAATCCCCGATGATCGCTCACCGGGGAAGTAACTTATTAACCCATCATCCCTGATTATCCTAAATATGCTTTTAATGCACCGCTGTAGCGTGCTTTTTGCAAACGTTTGATCGCTCTTTCTTTGATCTGACGAATACGTTCTTTTGTAAGATCGTATTTCTGGCCGATCTGTTCGATCGTAACACCATTTTCGCCATCTAAACCAAAGTATGCATTTACTATTTCTGCTTCTCTCGGACTTAATGATTTCAATACGCGACGAATTTCATTTTTCAATGAATCGTGCATTACATCTTCATCCGTATCATCGCCACCTTGTAGCAGATCACCCATAGCCACATCTTCAGCTTCATGAACCGGAGCATCTAATGAAGTATGACGTGTATTGCTTTGGAAGATATTGTTGATCTCTGTTTCGCTCATTTCCAATAACTCAGCTAACTCTTCAGTACTTGGTTCTCTTTCGTGTTCCTGTTCGAAAGCCATGTATGCTTTATTCGCTTTATTATAGGTACCGATTTTATTTTGTGGTAGGCGCACTAATCTGCCCTGTTCAGCCAAAGCCTGTAAAATAGATTGGCGGATCCACCAAACTGCGTAAGAAATAAATTTAAAACCTTTGGTTTCATCAAAGCGTTGAGCCGCTTTAATTAACCCCAGATTACCTTCATTGATCAAATCACTTAATGATAAGCCCTGATGCTGGTATTGTTTAGCCACGGAAACCACGAAACGTAAGTTAGCCTGTACTAATTTATCCAATGCTCTCTGATCTCCCATCTTGATCTTTTGGGCCAGAATGGTTTCCTCTTCAGGAGTGATCATTGATATTTTTGAAATTTCCTGCAGATACTTCTCAACCGCTTGTGAGTCACGGTTGGTAATCTGCGTTGCGATCTTTAATTGCCTCATTTGTTTATATTAATTTCCGAATGTCTAACGTAGGTATGACGCTCTTAGTATGAAAAACGTTGCTAAAAGTTTTGTTAATTAGGTTAAATCTACTATAAAGAATGTGCAAAGGTACGATTTTGCATTTGCATTTCATAAGGTAAATTAAAAAAAGAACAACAAACCCTATTTTCCAATCCTCTATGATAAATATTATTATTTCAAAACATTATATAAGCTTCCGCCTTTATTAAATATCCGCTCTATGTTTTTTTCTGTTGCAGGATCTGCTTCCAAAACCGGTGCATGATGTGGTTTAATCCTTGCATCAAAAACTAACGGCCCTTTGCACCCCCAATGCTTATTTTCTGTAAAACTAGCAATGCCATATATGTCATGCGACGGATTGCATCTTGTAAAAGTTACCCACAAAAAGTTATTTAAGGTAGCTGCTGTAAAATTTGCATCGTCTATTATTACAATAAATGGCAGGTTTTCAAGCTCATTTAATTTCATACTTAGTTGCGCATTAAATGTGCCAAAGTCTGCATTTGCGTCAGAATAACTGGTGAATTTCTTTGTTTGGAGGGCTATTATGCCAGGCAATACAAGTTTTGGGTTTTCAAATCCTGATAAATCCTTTAAACACTCAGGAATTTCAGTTACGAGATTTCTTATGGCAGGTCCGTATGCCGCCAAAACTACTTTACTACCGCTATTTAACGATGTGCCTGAATAATCCAGGGTATCGATCGTTGTATTGGTGTAAAAATGAATATCGCGCGATAAGTTGATCCTTTCTAGTACAAATTTTAAATAAGATTCTATATGGATAGTACTTAATTTATTATCGTCATCTGCCGTAATAAAAAGAAATTTAGCCAGGCTTAGTTGTCCCGTTCCTAAAACATGATTAGCAATTGTTAGAATTTCTGCCGGCTGTTTGGTTGGCGCATAAGGCGTATATCGCTCACTGCCAATGGCTAACAATAAAGGATGCACTCCGGCTGCATCTACTGCATTTACCTCTTTTAAACCAGGAATTTCCTGCTGTAAAGCTGAACCTGCAATTTCGTGTATCAACTGGCCAAAGCTGGTATCTTCTTGTGGAGGCCTGCCAACTACTGTAAATGGCCAGATGGCATCTTTTTTAGCAAAAACTTTATGCACCTTCATTACCGGAAAAGGATGTGTTAGGCTATAATATCCCAAATGATCACCAAAAGGACCTTCAGGTTTATTCTGATCAGGATAGATCTCTCCGGTGATCACAAAATCAGCATCAGTGCTAATGCAATAACCGTCCTGGTAAATGTATTTAAATCTTCTGGCGCCTAAAACGCCTGCAAAGGTCATTTCGCTTATCCCTTCGGGTAACGGCATCACTGCAGCAACACTGTGCGATGGCGGACCGCCTACAAAAATACTCACTTTTAAAGGCTGACCTTTTTTATTTGCTTTAGATTGATGTACACCTATTCCACGATGTAACTGATAGTGCAGCCCTACCTCTTTATTTAGTATATAATCATTGCCTGATAACTGAATACGGTACATACCTAAATTAGCATGCATGATACCCGGCTGATCAATATCTTCTGTATAAACCTGGGGTAAAGTAACAAATGCACCACCATCCTTCGGCCAATGATGTACCTGTGGAATATCGGAGATCTGAATTTGTTGCGTTAAAACAGGTTTTGAAGTTGGATTCTTTAACGGGAAAGCTTTTAAAGCTGCAAGGCCGGTAGACAGATTTTTAAGAGGGTTTTTGATCGCTTTTATCGGATCATTACGCAGTTCCATCAATTGATGTACCTGTGACAATGTATCCCGAAAAATGAATTTGCTGCGGTCTAATGTACCAAAAATATTGGAGGCTGCCCTGAATTTGCTACCCTTAACATTCTCAAACAATAATGCAGGGCCTTTTGCTTCGTGGACTTTTAGGTGAATAGCGGCTAATTCCAGATATGGGTCTACTTCTTCTTTTATGCGTATTAACTGATCTGCTTTTTCAAGATCAAGTAAACACTCTTCTAAAGATTTGTAGCCCATTTGTTTTTATTGCAAAGCTATGAAATGAATTACGGTAGTTTTTTAGGCTACCGTAATTAAAAAATTTATATATGGTAAATTAATGCATTTTAATACAAGATCACATTTGTAGGACACTGGATCATTTGCATTTGCATTTTTGTAAAATCACTTTCTTTATGAGAAACCAGTCTAACGCTAAGAGTTAGCTGAGTGAAATAGTAATCATCATTATTACCGCTATTTCCTCTTTTACTTCCACCAGGATAAGCTCCGGAACCTCTGTAAGCATATTCCTGAGCACCGGTAGATAAACTAGAATATGGAGTATAATAAGTACCACTCACATCATCCAGATAATCTGTAAATAATTTACGGAAGCCAACTTCAACGCCTAAACGAACATCTTCACTAAGTGCTACTTTGATACCAGCACCGTAAGGTATATTCAATTGAGTTAAATTGTATTTAGAACTTCCATTTACACCTTGCCCTTCTGTGCCTAATGGACGTAAGTAAATTTTATCACCTAATTGATCTGATGTATATGGATCGAAATGGTAAACACCAAAACCTGCAAATATATAAGGAGTAGCTTTCCATTTCTTTAAGCTCAATAAATCATACTCAGCACTTAATGTGAAATCTTCAATATTAGAAGTAAATTCCAAATTACGTGCAACATTGCTTGGAATACCTGAGTGACGATCGGCAGCACTTACTTTACCAAGATAAAAATCTGCTCTCGCTGTAAAATGATCTGATATTTCATAATGTAATCCTAACCCACCAGCAAGCTGACACTGATCGAAAGTATATGCTTTTGCCTGAAGATCTCCTGCATAATTGGCAACTCCTAACGAGTATCTTATACTGAATTTTTGAGCCTGAATAGTAGTTACAGAAACGCATAGCAAAAAAGCAATGGTGATTATACGCATAAGTTAGTAAGGTATTTGTGCAAGTTTATTGTTGAAACGCTAAAATATGTAAAATTAGTATCTAAAAATACATATTAATTATTTCTTGTGGTACTACTTTAAAAATTGTCCGGCACTTTTTCCGCAACAAAACAACAAATCAATGATGCTCAAATTTGGTAAAAAGCCCAGCTTTTCTTCAAAGACCTGAGGGTATTTTTCCACCTGAAATTCCAGATAATTTTTTGGGTTTATTTTATTTCTGTCATCAATCTTTTCGATAGCCAAAGGATCATAAATTGTAGAAGTCATTAGTTCTCCATTCCAATTTAATTTTTTTAATATATATACCAAAAGGTCTTTATTCCAGTAAAAAAGATACTTGTACTCTTTTTGGTAGAGGCTCTTCAAATCATCTTTATAGTATTCAAACCATGGCGATCGCATGTAACTTGATTCTATTGCTCTCCAATGTTTTATCTGCCATTTTTGCTGGTTATCAATTTCTATTTCATTAACCGGTGTCTTTTGATTTCTTCCTTTTATCAAAGGTATTGATAGAGTGATCAAACCATTAGCGCCGGCTATATAACATCTATTGCTAAAACTTGATTTTTGATGCTGTTCATATGCCTCTAATTCTATATTTAAACTTTTAAATAAAGTACTATAGTAAGTAATGTTTCCTAAGTATTGATTATCAATTATTTTATACATAAATTATATTGTAAAATTAATTTGAACCTCGTTTCTAAAATACTATAGATTAATTAAGCTTTATATTGCTATATATTACAATTTTTATAATAGATAAATAATATAATTAGTTGAATTTTAATATATTACAGTAAAATATAGATGACAAAAAATGTAGCTTAACTTTTTTAGTTCTTTTAATAAAGATATTGGTACAAAACTAAGGTATTTAGTAGTGTAAAAAGTTACTTTGAAAAATAGTTTGGCTTAATCAGCGTCCAATTTTCTCTTTCTCAATACAACCTCCTATTAAGAAAATGCAAGCTTAAAATAGCCTTAAAACAAATAATATGGCGTCCCCATTTTTTCAGATTAGAAAATATCCTGCAGTCAAAAAGGCATTTTTACCTTTCTTATATTTGGTGCTTAATTTCAAACTGAGAACTTTTAGAGTTAATAATGGTAAATAATCAATTACTTAAAAATCCTTATATATTATTTTATAAAAAATAATATATAAGGATTAAGTTAAAAACTTAGATGTGGTTTTAAGGAGATTATTAAATATTGATATTGTAACCTTCTTCATTTTCCTTAAATGAAGACATTTCGGAGGCAAAAAAATAGAGCTAAAAATTACTTTTCAGCTCTATTACATTATAGATTTTTTCAAACTATTTAGCTAATTCAGCAGCTAGTTTTTGCCAATTATTCATTATTCCTACCTCGTCAATAGCGTTATTAGATATTTTTATTTCTCTTATTTCTCCTTTGAAATGAGCATCCCTGTTAGCATTATTTCCTATTGTAATTGAGGTATTACTATTAACTATTGGTAAACTTCCTGCCGGAATATTGCCGACTAATTTGCCATTATCATACACTTTTGCCGTTTCTTTATTCACAACAATCGTTATATAATTCCATTGATCGTTAGTTAATTGAAAGTACACAATTGGCATTACCTGGCCGGTACTATAAGAGAATAAATATTGGTCCGGAATGGTCCCGTTTGCCTGAAGAGTTAAGCCAGTTAAACTGCCTATTCGATCAAAATTACTTAATAAGGTCGCATTCGGTAATTGATTACCAGTAGGTTTTACAAGTAGTTCAATGAAAAAGTCTTCCTTAAAGGTAATATTAGCGAAGTCCATACCGTTTTTAGGCACTGTATCTTTAAATGCAGCGTGAAATATCGCTGATGTATCTATCGGCAAAAGCTTGCTAACAGCCTCTTTTGATAAAGCCACCATGTCATTTTGCTGCTGAGTATGGTTGTAATTTAAATAAGGGATATAATCTGTATAAGAGCTATACTTTTTTGCATTGTACACAATATAGTAATGCTTATTTAGTAGATCCTGCATAAAATCAAGCAGGTCCTTTCGGTATATCCATGATTCTGTTGGGTTGAAAAAACCCTGTGGCGCATAATGTCCATAATAATAATAATAGAAATCAGTATCAAAATCAAGAAAGAATACATTCGGGCTATTTACGGTTATTTGCCTGACAACAATAGTATCCATTGGCATTGGTGACAATGGATATATATATTGAGACGCCGTAAAATTATCAGATTGTTGGCTAAATTTTGCTGCAATTCTACCGGAATAATAATAACCGGACATGAATAAAAATAGAAAAGGAAGAGAAATGTAAGCAGTTCTTCTGGTTAATAGACTACTCTTCCTGGTTTCATTTGTTGGTTCTTGCTTTTTACCTTTTTTATCGACAGTTGTAATAACTGCTATTTCTTTAGGTGACAAATAAATCAGGATATCGAATAGAATAAATAAAGAAAATAGTAACAATGCAGAGATATTAAGGATATTATTTTCGTGGCTACGGCCAAAAAAATACATTGAATTTCCTACCAATAACAGTAAAACAAACATACCGGCATCACTGTATACTTCGCCTAGTTTGTTTCTAAAACGATATAAAAGTACCGTTAAACAACCTACCATAACCGGAACATACCAATAGAAAGAAAATGCCGATATTCTCATCATTCCTACTCCGATCTTTCTATAAATAAGTGCACTTGGTGAAAACATTTCTTTAAATAAAATAAAGCAAAGCATTACGGACGCAAGCAAGATCAATGCATTTTTAAAGTTTAGTTTCCAATGACGGGTAATTACTTTACCAATATTTGCCGAACTAAATTGCCTCGTTGCTATTAATGGCATCATATCAAACACAAATAATAACAGTACTAATTCAACATACGCCCCGGCATAAATGATACCCAGATTACGATGAAAAAGTATAAGAAAACCTAATGCGACTCCTACCAACCAGTGATGCACACCTTTATAATATGCTATGATCAATGGAATGATCCAGAGGTCTAACCGAAGTGGTGTGACCTGGAAAATAGATATGCCCTGTTCTAATATTGCGTAATAGCGGATTATAACCAGTGCCGTAATAAATAACACAGCAAGCCATTTAGACTTAAACAACCGATCGGCAAAAAAGAAAGACGCGATAAAAAATAAGAAATAAGATACCTGTCCTAAATACGCGAAACTCTCAATTGAAAAATTCAATTTCATCCAGATATAGGCAATAAACGATAATAACATATCATACTGAAAGTATATTTCGGAAATTTTAGCACCATGTATTAATCGTAATGCAGGATAAAGAACAAAAGAAAGATCTGTAAGGCTCGAAGGAAATATCATTACAAGGCTTGTGTAAGCCATTAATAAAACCAATATTATTTTTATGACCAGGCTAAACTTATCGTATAAAAAATAGCCAACAAAGCTTAACATTGCTAACAGAACAAAAATTACAGGGAACTTAGAATCGCCATCTTCACCCAAATCAAGCATTGGCGGAGTAAAGCCTATATTAAAAAAGTAATAGGCCGAAAGCACAAATAAAAGTGCAAAAGAGATCAGGTATATATTTTTGTTGCGTAGGCGCAATAATAAATTAGCGAACAATAAGGTTGATCCCATGCACACCAACATAAAGAGGTATAAAGCAAAGCTTTCAATTCCATCTCTTTCATAAATAAACATTTTCACCGGAGGGGTAAATAAAGACGTTTGCTGTAGTGGATTAAAAGACCATATCCAATGAACTGCAGACTCAAATAGCAACCAAAAGAAGCAGCTTACAGCCGCACTTACTATAAATATTTCGCTGAATTTAAAAGTTCTATCGGCTGAAAGATCATGATCTTTAGTTTTTGCTGCAGTAAAAAGAGGAAATAAGAATGCACTTCCTAATGCCAGAAATAGCAGTGTTAGCAGTATTTTGGAGCGAGAATTATTTTCTACGGAAGCATCTACCAGTTTAAGTTCTTCAGCCTGACTTCCATTAGTATCACTTCTTTGTACCTGCGCACTTATTTTTTGGGCCTTATCCCATTGTCCTACTTTGGTATAGCTATATTGCAGATCTCCATAAACCGGTAAAAAACTTGAATCGATCTGTATTGCTTTTTCACCATTTTTGATGGAACTATCCCACTCGTTTTCGATCGCATATATATGACAAAGTAAATAGTAGGAAGCGACATTTTCCTTTTGAGCTAAAGCCATATGTATAAAAGGTTTGGCTTCATCCGGTTTGTTAGTATTAACTAACATCAAAGCCTGTTGATTATATTGTTGTGCTTTTGCATCAGTCTCAGAAACAGATGGTTTAGACTGAGCAATGGCATGGGTATTACCAATTGTAATACATACAATAATCAATAAACTTTTAATTATTTTTTTCAACAAGCTTCCCTTAGGACAAAAAGAGGATCTAATCATATATTAATTTAGGTAGTCAGGCACAAAATAAACAACTATCAGCAATATAATGAGGGTAAATATGCAACCTTTTTACGCTTATTACATATTGTATCGTCATAATTTTCAATCATGAAATATTGATAATTAATGACATGTTAATTGTATATTTATTTGATTATAAAATATTCATTCGTATAAATTTGAATAACTATTGCTTTTCTTATATTTTTAACCTTATCAACTTGCAACCATGAAAGTCAAAATTTTACTTCTTTCTGGTGTGATCGCATTAATTGCTTTTGCATCTTGTACAAAAACTACAACTAACACAATTACAAACACCGACACCATTACAAGTATTGTAAATCACACAGATACACTTAAAATAATAGATACTACAACCCGGGCCGTATACGATAGTACATCAGCTTTAATAGATGGAACGGCGTTTTCGACTAATTTATATCCCTATTTTCAATATCAAAGTAATGTTCCATCAAACCATCTTAACCTCTTCTATTTCTCATCAGCTGATGTTGCCGGACAAAAATATTATGTAGGAATATATACCACAAGCAATGTAATCAGAGCCAAAACATACGGATCATTTGGAGATTCGACAACAAGTGCCATTATAGAGTTCGACTCCACTGCTACAAATTATTATTTTTATAGCAGTACTGTATTAAACCCAACTACAGTAACTATTACCTCTATTAATGGAACATTAATAAAAGGAACTTTCCAGGGAACTATTTATAGAAATGGGGATAGTACGGGCACTGGTTACAATAAAAAAATTGTTACAAACGGTAAATTTACCACATCCTTATTGTAGGATCAATATAAAAAACGTGAAATGCCCAATTTTATATTGGGCATTTTTTATGCCTATACCTACTAAAAAAATATTTTTATTTTACCCAACCTTTTTATTCGACTGGCAGTATATGTAATAAATCAAGCGGTGATTTTTGTTTTAGAATTATCAAAGGACTGTTTTTACAGTCCTTTCTTTTTAATAATTTAATAATGATGGTTTTTAACATATCGTTATTTATCTTCCTAATATCAATTAATATTAATTTTTAAGATAGCGATACTTTTAGTCTACGCTTGTACGTTATTAACAGAATAAAGCTCTCATTAGCTTTTGACTTATTAGTTTTGGACGAAGGCTGTTTCTACAGCCTTCTTTTTATGATATTATAGCAAAAAAATAGGGCTCGAGGTAAAAAACCTAAGCCCGCTTTTAATCCGTACCCTATGAAAACTAGTGTAATGTAGTTATTAGTTTGAATAATTTGCACCTACTATACTTTTGGATAGCATATAAAAAAGGTTACCTATTTAAGGTAACCCTTGTAACTAAAGCTCAGCTTAGTTATTCTCTCATTTATACTACTGCATAAGGCACGTATTAGCTTCTTCGACGTTGGCGCTCGTCATTAATATCGCTATCATTGTTATTTTTTTGACCAAGACTATTAGAAGGAATTTTTTGATTTCCTTTATTTGCCTGCTGAAGATTTCCGCCTTGTTTATTTGATTTGCCTGGTTTTACCGGCTGATTTGTTTTGTTATTCATAGTATTAAATTTGCAAAGTATAAACCAATTTATGTGCCAAAAAGGTCAATTTATGGGTGATTTCAAGTAATACCCGTAATTAAAAAGAGCCTTCAAATTAATGAAGGCCCCTTAGTTTGTGCCGGGCTAAATCTTTGGTTACAATGTTTTCATTTGTTGGGATTGCTCCTACTGAACCTACCCGGACTTTATTCTCTTTACTTACTGTCTAATGTTTTAATAAATGCAATGATCTCCTCGCTTTCTTTTGGGATTAGATCAAGTTTATCAAAAGGCAATGTCTGGTTATCAACTTTAAACCCTAACCCGATTCCTCCTCCTTTGTTATAAAAATTTACAACTTGTTCTAATGTTGTAAATACACCATTGTGCATGTAAGGAGCTGTGCGTGCAGCATTACGTAATGTAACAATTTTGAATGCATGCTTTTGTGATTCAACGGAAACAATTGCATACCTGCCCATATCTGCGTCGATCATTTTTTTATCAATCGATTGAGGAACGCCGATTATCTCTGTTTCAATTTTTAAAAACCGTGGCGGTACTGTTCCATTAAATAAAGGCATATAATGACAAGTACCGCATTTGGCCTTGCCCATAAATAAGTTAAAGCCATTGACTTCTTCCTTATTCATGGCGGTTTTATTGCCTCGCATGTATTCGTCAAACCGGCTGTTCAATAATACCAGGCTACGCACGTAAGAACCAATAGCATTCATTACTTCAAAAGTATCTATCCTCTTTCTGTTACTTGTAGGAAAAGCTGCGGTAAATAGTTGACGATAGTTTTTATCTTTCCAAAGCCTGTCGGTTGCTACCTGCATTGAGCCATGCATTTCTTTCTCATTCTGTATCACCGCAAAGGATTGGTCTTCTAAAGATCTGGCCCGCAGATCGTAAAATTGCGCCGGTTGCAATGCTGCATTTAATAAAGTAGGCGTATTTCTTGGCAACAATAAAGCGCTATTGATAATAGTATTCTTTGCCTGTCCGTCGGTAAATGCTTTATCGGGTTGATGACAAGTCTGGCAGCTTCTTGTGCCGGTGGTAGATAAAACAGGATCAGCAAAAAGCATCTTGCCCAACGCTATTTTCTGGGGCGACATATTATACGATGTATCAGGAGTATACGCATTAACATTATAAGCATTGGTATCAAACAATGTTTTAGCATCCATTCTAAGCAAACGATCATAGGTAATTACATGTATCTGTAATTTTTTTTCCAGATCTGTAATGCTTGTAGTTACGGGATCAGCAAAGGTCGTAATGAAAGCTGCCCTGTTAAAAGAATCGAAATTTGTATTTGCGATCAGGTATGCTCTCGCATTGTCTAATTTATTCAATAAGTTAGAGGTATCATCATCCGTATAGTAAGACATTATTTTTTGCAAGCTTTCTATACTTGCTGCAGATTCCTGCATGCTCTTTAATGTTAACGGATCATCAAACCCCGTGATACCAAGTGTTTCGATCCTGAACATTTCCAGCTTGGCAGCATCAAATACCTGCCAGTCAAAGATCCCAACGTTATTAAAGAAGAGTTTATATTTATCACAGCCATTTTGTAAAAGACTTAGCTGTTGTATTATTTCTTTTTTGTTTGAAGTATCGTAGTCAGGAAAGAGAAATCCCTCTACTATTTGTAATCCCGCCGGTTCAATCACTTGACCATCTGCTTCTATCTCCTGTACCGGTGGCCCGTTTATAAATCTTGATGTGGAAGGCGCAAAATACTCTGTTGCCCATTCCATTTTTTTATAGGCAATTCTGGTTTGTAAAAACAAGGCTTGCAACTGTGCTTTGTCAGCACCTGTAATTACGGCATCCTTTAATTTATTTTTAGTAGCCACAAAACTATCCACCTGAGCTATAAGCGTTTGTGCTATTAGTTTTTCCGGAGCTATTTTTTGTTGTTTATAAAAGCAAGCGGTATAAACAATAATTGCAATAAGCAAACTTGTTATTAATATAATTTTCCTCATCACTTAAACGATTCACATGCTTCTTTAGAAAAAATGCAGAGGCAACTTAAATGCTGCCTCTGCATTTGTATGCTTATTTACTTCTTTAAAAAAATCTGCTTTTATAGGGTTGGAGAAAACAAAGGTTTTTATTTGAATGCATTTGTTAAAGGATTGGCATTTTGATCACGCGTTGATAACGGTATTAATCCCCATCTTTTTTCAATGAAAGAAAGAATACTAACTGTTTCATATTGTGTGTGGTCAACATAACCGTTTTTAGCAAACGGAGAGATAATGATTGCAGGAACACGTGTACCAGGCCCCCATTTAGTATCAATTACCGGTGGAGCAACGTGATCCCAGAATCCGCCATTTTCATCATACGTAACAATGATCACCGCATCTTTACCATTTGGCCCGTTCAATACATCATTGATCAATTCAAGTGCATGCGTTTCTCCATTGTATACATCAGAATAACCCGGATGCTCGTTATAAATACCTAATGGTTTAATGAAAGATACTGCAGGTAAAGTACCACGTGTAGCAGAATCAATAAATACTGTTTCATCTTTTAAATGAGCAGCTCTTCCCGGTGTTCCATCTGCATAGTTAGCGTAGTAAGCAAATGGCTGATGATGGAACTGAAATGTTGAAGACGGATGGCCTGCGATTGCGCTATCCCATCCACCAGAATACCATGCCCATGATAAATTTTTAGCACTTAATCTGTCACCGATAGTTGGGTTTGTCTGATTAGGAACCAAATTAGCAACCGGTGTTGTTGAAGGATGAGGTGCATTTACTGAATAACTTGTATTTACAACAAAGCCATCAGGTGTAACTTGTCCATCAGTTATATATTTACCATTACCATTAACTGTTGCAACGATACCTACCGGTGCATTGGGAAATGTAGGACTAGCAGCAGCGATCAACCATTGGTGATTTAAAAATGAACCGCCGAAAGCGCTATGAAAAAAGTTATCGCACAACACATATTTTTGCGCCATACTCAACATTGGTAACATGTTCGTATTATAATATCCTTGTGATAAACCTGCAGAGCTGCCGGAGATATTATAAAAAGCATATCTATCCATTTTACCGCCATCAATTTGTAATTGTTCCTGATAATAACGATGCGTAACATCCGGAGTAATTACATCCTGCGGCACATACTGATCGATATTAAAATAAGTATTAGTAAGATTTGTAGGGAACTGGCCACCAGGAATTGCAGGCAAGTATGTGTAAACATTACCAGATGTATCTTGTTGTGTAGTATTACCCGGTACTGCATTTGCTAAACCGTTAGCACCTGCAAACTGACCATACAAGTTATCAAAACTGTGGTTTTCTAAATAGATAACTACCACATGATTTACTTTTGAAATATCAAAAGTTGTGTCCGTCCCGTTAGATGAAGTGGCATCACTTTTTTTACAGCCGGTAAAAGGAAGGCTTAAAAGCATCATCCCGGCGACTGCTGTTGCTGTTAAAATGTCTGTTTTGAAAATGCGTTTCATGATAGTTTTGTTGTTTGGTTTTACTTGATGATGTAAAACAACAAAACCAGTGTGAACAGAATATTAAGCCGATGTAACGGATTTATTAACTTAGTGTAAGTGGATTGCATTTCTGTAGAAGTTATTACTCAGAGAAATCAGTGGCGAAACGTTGATTTTTTCTTTTTATTCTTTCCCCACCAAATATAAAAACCTGTGATAGGTAAGCTTGCACAAACTAATACGGCAAAGAACATGGCTATTCTTCCTGGCAGTCCGATAATATTTCCAATATGAATATCATAATTCATTCGAACTATCTTTTCGCCATTATTTGCATCGGCGTATTTTCCACCAAATGTTACGGGCACTTCTTTGAAAGTATACTGATCATAATGATATGCATCGTAATCATACATCTGTTTGTGCGGATAAACAGATATGGTATAAACAGAAGAATCATCAGCCGGAAAACTAATGGTTGTCATATAATTTTTTTTATGAGATGCGGCCTGTAGTGCATACAGACTATCAATTTTACTTATAATACCCTTGTCTCCTATTTGCTTTTTTACAATAACATCATGATAACCCGGGAATGTTTTGCCTGTACTCCCGGCAAAATATTCTGCATCTCTTGCAAAATCGAAAGTCCATACAACGGCTGTTAGCACAGCAAATAAAATGATCCAGGATGCGTAAAATCCAAGCACATTGTGCAGATCATAATTTAATCGTTTAGGAGATGTACCCAATTTTATTTTAAAACGTTGTTTGCGTGCAGCTTTATTTCGTGGCCACCATACTATAATACCTGATATCAACATTATTAAAAACAGCAGCGTTGTCCACCTTACTATTTGTTTGCCAAAATTTCCTAACCATAAAGAATAATGGCCAAGTATTACGTACCTGAAAAAAGTATGCCCTTCATCTCTTAATTTTAATACCTTCCCGGTGTATGGATCAATGTAGGCTGCATAATAATAACCACCTCCATAAAATTCTGCAATAGCTGATTTTTTTGTATCCCCAAATATGAGCAGGCTATTTAATTTTTTGTCCGGTAATTGTTTATCAGCTATTGCTTTTAATGATGAAACAGATAGTACCGGAATACCTTTAGGAATAACATGACGATAAGAAGCAAGGTCTTCTATCTCTGGTGAGAATGACCATATAGCCGCAGTGATACAGATGATAAATATTATCAAACCGGATACCAACCCGATCCAAAGATGTAATAAAGTAATTGCTTTTTTAATTGTCATCAACTACAGGAATTGAAATTTTAGTGGTTGATCAAAAAACCGGTTCTCTCTAGTGATCTGCTGGTTATTTCTGCTCCCCGGCAAACCACATAGAGATACTACGGTATATTTTATATACCATTACTGATAGCAATAAGTTCACTGCGATACAGCATTTTATTTGTGATACGATATATTGCAATACACAACATATCATTTGCTGTTTTATACAAGCATTATTTGGAGCAGAAATTGATAACGCAAAAGTATTCTTAACCAATTCTTATCACAAACGCAATCGGGAAAATGTATTTATGTAATCCGGAAATGATACGCCATATAAAACCAAAAGAACTTTCACAATGGAAAACTCTTTGGTTCTATTACAACAAAAAAAAATTAATTAAAATTTAAAGGCAATGCTACCGATCACTTGTCTTAGCATTTGTGGATTTACAGTTGTGTATCCTATCCAATATTCCGTATTAGCCAAATTATTAACGTTAACGGCTATACGATATTTAGGTTGATTGTAAAATACACCTGCATTCAATACTACGTAAGCGGGTAATATAAAAGTACCATTATAAGAATTATTGAGCACTGCATTATCTCCTGCATAATTTCCACCAAAACCAATACCAAGGCCTTTTGCAGCATTGTTAGTTAAAGTATAGCTTAACCATAGATTAGCCGAATTAACAGGCCCTGCAGTCTGTGGCCTTTTACCATTATCGTAATCAGATGATTTTCCCATTTTGCTATCGTTGTAAGCATATCCTGCTACGATGTTAAATCCACGGAAAGGGTTAGCAATAATTTCCGCTTCAAAACCCCTGCTATACTGTGTTCCATCTTGCACATTGGCATTAGCGTGTTGTACATCAGGACGAACTTTGTTTTTCACATTAATATCATAGTAGCTGATCGTACTGCTTAACTTACCATCAAACACGTCTAATTTTACGCCTCCTTCCCATTGATTAGCTTGTTCAGATTTGAACAGTTTAGATACATTTGAATTGGTTGCTGCATCATATGAAAGATTGTAACCGGGGTTTGTAAAACCATTCATATAATTTCCAAACAGAGAAACTTTATTTTTTACAAGCTCATACACCAATCCGAATTTCGGTGATATTGCTGCCTGATCAAAAGATACGCTTGATGTTCCGCTTGTTGCATCAACAATTGGCTGTGTATTAAAATAATCAATTCTTGCGCCTGCGGATACCAATAATTTATCTGTAATATTCAATACATCAGAAGCATACACACTATAAGTATTGTTATTGTAGCGATTGTAAGAAGTTGATTTGGGTTGATTTTGATACAATGCATTGACGGCAGACAAATCAAAATTGTTATAATTAGGAATGGGCCCTGTCGTATTAATGATATCAAAATTATCAGATCCATTTGCAGGATCAATATACCGAATGTTGGCTTTTTGACTAAGGTAATCAAGTCCGGCAACTAACCTGTTACGCAATTTCCCGATCTTAAAATCACCTACAAAGTTTTGTTGTATTTGAAGCGCATTGCTTGTACCATCAACTGTCCAGATATTTCTTGATAAAGAATCGTTACCCGGAATTAGATAAAAGTAAGCTTGTGGCCCCTTAGATGCACTGCTGGTTGTACTTATGTTTGTTTGTGATTTCCATTTATCGGATATTTTGTATTCCATTAGCGCAAAGAAATTAGCATTATCACTGGTTACAGCGATATCATCGCTTTGATAAGATTTTTTATAATCAAGCACCAATTTATCTGCGCGATCAACACCAAGATCAGCAACAGTTGTATTGAAAAAAAACATGACCGGTGTTGTTGCTACTGTATGACTTATTTCTGCTTCTACAGTAAAAGTTAACCTGTTATTGATCTTATAAGTGAAAGATGGGTCGAATGCAAAATTTCTGTTGAAACCATTATCCTGAAAAGAATTAATTGAATTGTATGCTGTGTTGATACGCAACAGTGCTCTTTTTGCAGAATCAAGTGGAGTATTAATATCAGCGCTAACACGATTAAAATCGTAGCTACCTCCGGCATATGCGACTTCGCCACCAAAATTTTCGTAAGGTTTTTTAGTAACGCGATTTATCAAACCGCCGTAAGAAGTTAATGTGCTTCCGTACAAAGTACCTAATGGCCCTTTTATTACTTCTAATTTTTCAAGATTGATTGCATCAATATTGCTGGTAACAATTCCGGATAAACCGTTTCTTAATAATATCTGTACAGGAAAACCTCGTACAGTAAAATAAGCGCCACCATCTCCTACGCGACCATTTGCTGTCCATAATTTTGTGATACCCGGTGAATTTTTAACAGCATCTTCTGCAGAAAAAACAGCTTGCTCCTGTATCAGCTCTTTTCCGACAGTTGTATATACCTGAGAATTTTCAATATTCTTCAATGGCATTTTAGACACTTGCGTACTTGTCTTTGATGCAAATTTATTTCTGCTACCAGTTACAACAACTTCTTCTAATTGTTTTTCCGATACTTTCAAATTAATATTGATAGCCGTTAATTCATTTATTGCTACCACTACTGTTTGTGTAGAAGTTTCATATCCAACTAATGATATTGACAATTGGTAAGTTCCCGGTGTTACATTTTTAAATACAAATTCGCCGTTCTCATCTGTCTGTACTGATCTTTTAGTTCCAGTTAGTAATACAGTTACTCCTGCGGCAGGTTTATTATCATTAGTTAACACTCTACCTTTAATAGTCCTATTGTTTTCATCCAGATTTTTTGCTGATGCTGATAACCCGCATGATAACAATAAAAGTAATGTAGCTTTTAAAACAAATTCAACACATCTTCTCATAATAATTGGTTTTGTTAGTTAGTAAATATTCCGCCAAACATGGTATAGCCTTGATATTATGCACCCAAAAAAGTGATAACAATTATAATATCCTTGCTGCTATGCAGCTATTTTTAAATATTGATAAGTGTGCATTGTTGGCATACAATACACTAATGCTGTACGTTTAACGTAAGCATTATTTGGAGCAGAAATTTGATGGCGCAAAAGTATCTGTACTATTTTTATAATAGTTTCTCTATCGGGAAATGCTATTTACATAATCGGGAAATGACTGAAATTAAAAAGAGCTTTCGAAAACGAAAGCTCTAACCAAACTAAAACATAGAACAAAAATTTGTGCCAGACTAAATCTTTGGTACATCTATTTTCACTTGTTAAGGATTGTGGCTACTGAACTTGCCCGGACTTTATCATTTGATTTTTATTGTAATATTTATACAAATGTGTCGCTTCTTTTTATACTACGATAATTGTATCAGAAAAACTATTAGCGCAAAGAGGAAGAATAATTTTTTATTAATTGTCAGACGGAGCCCGTCAGACAATTAATAAAAAAACCGTTACACGGATATGTAACGGTTAAAATATATAAAAAGGAGGTTTAACTGATTATAAGAAATCATTATTTTCCATTTCATCAATTACGCCACTGGCAATAGCATTCACTTCTTTTTTAGTTAACTTATTAGCACTCACCGTTTCGGTTGTACAGGCCCATATCAGCTTATTAGGATTGACTGTGTACACGGTTGTTTCTACTGCGTAATTTTGACTCACTGTAAAATAACTTGGATTGGTATAATTTCCTGCGGCAAATCCGAAATAACTTCCGTAACCGAAATTATCTGCGCTTGCATCCGTAACAGAAGTTGTTGTTGGTACAAAAGATACTTCAGTTTGCGGTTTACTCAACCGCATCATCACGATGTATGTATATTGATCCTGTTTTATTCTACCGTCTAATTTTTGCTCTGTCATTGCTTTAAGTGAATCAAAAGGCAAAAATGTATAAGAAGCTATTGCATTACCGCGAAACTTTCTAAGTAATGCAGTTTCTACCATTTTTCTTGTTGCTTCATCTTTTATCATTCCGATCACCAGTATTTTATTAGAACGCTTTTCTATCATTGTAACACCTGGTGCCTGCCATGATTTTACAATATTTACAGCTGGTGAGCAAGAACCTAATGAAATAATTATTAAAGCTGCTATTATTTTTTTCATACATCTATTCATTTAAAAAATATTTTACAATTATTAACGCCTAAAAAATGTAAAAAGAAAATAACCTTTGTTGACTATCATTATTTAATTAATACAATATGCATGCCGGGCAATTTTAATTGAAACCTATTGATCTTACTTCCTGTAACATCTTCCATAATCGTTGCAGGGCGGCCATCTTTACTTTTAAGATGTAGCACAAACTTATCTATTGTAATATTTTTTACGTGCCTCATGTATAATCCGCTTGCGGGATAAACATCTCCGTAAATTCTATTTTCAGGATAAGCAGTCGCATTTTCCGGTAAAATTATTTTTGCATCCGTACTATCTCCAACAACAGTATTATTTATATGAATATTATTGAGTGTAACATTCTCAACATAGTAACCGGGAAAAGCCGTTATAGAACTTGTCATTTTACTATGGCTGGTAGCAGTAATATTACTTAGCGTAATATTTTTCATCTTACCAACAGGTACGACAGATGTGTCTCCTACTTGTTTTCTACCTCTGTTTCCTAGAAATAAAAAGAAAGGTGTTTGTACATCACTCATTTGAATATCAGCAATGTTGATATTGTCGGCTATTCCGCCATCCGTTATTTCGATCGAAATACCGGAAATAGCAGTTATTGGTTCATCAATAAACCGAAGCACTTTTTGCCAGTGAAATATCGGGCTCTCTGCTGATTTATGAATTACACAATGAGCAATTTTAATGTTACGAAACCCACCGATAGAAGTAGTTCCAAACTTTATAGCATTGCAATTAGACGCGATCGTACAATTACGAACAGTTATATTTTCACAAATATTATTTCTGCTATGACTTTTAAAACAAATTGCATCATCATCACTATCGATATTACAACTATCAATAGTTACATTGCGACTATCAATATCCATTCCATCAACATTGGTATTTGAATGGTTATAAATGGTCAGGCCTTTCAACAACAAGCCATCACAATTCAAATAATTCTGTAGCCAGTAAGCTGGATTTGTTAAATGGATATTTGTGACCGCAACTTTAGTACAGCTAATAAAAAGTATAGTGCAGGGCCGTTCTTTACTTCGCTGAGATGCACCGTCATCACCTAAATCAAATTCTTTGCTTGCTCCGTTACCATCAATTGTGCCTTTCCCGGTGATAGCTATATCATGAACACCTTCTGCAAAAAGCAATGCCTTATTGGTTCTTGATCTGCCATCGGGAAAATGAGTAAAGAAATTTTTGTAGTGTACTTCATTGTCTGGATAATCCGTAAAAGAAGGGCTGCCCAATATCTTTGCCGCAACATCAAGATAAATAGTGACATTACTTTTTATGTACAATGTACCTGTAACAAAAATGCCTGCCGGTATAAGCACGCGTCCCCCTGTTTTAGCGCAGGAATCAATGGCAGTTTGTATTGATTTTGTATTAATAGTTTTACCATCTGCCACTGCGCCATATGCAGTAATATTATAAGTTTGGGCGGAAATACTGGTAGCTAAAAAACAACAAAGGATAAAAAAGCAATATCGTTTGATCATATTAGTGTCGGTTAAAAAATACCCCTGCAAATTAATAATTGCAGGGGTAATTAAAATGATATTGTTATGAGTACAATTAACTTATTATAAAGTTGCCATATCAATTACAAATCTGTAACGTACATCGCCTTTCAACATACGATCGTAGGCCGTTTGAATATCTTTGATATCGATCTTTTCGATATCTGAGACTATATTGTTTTTAGCACAATAATCAAGCATCTCCTGAGTTTCTTTAATACCGCCAATGTTTGACCCTACCAGGCTCTTTCTTCCTATCAATAAACTAAAAGCTGCTACCGGTGAAGGTTTTGAAGGCGCGCCTACACAAATGTGCACACCGTTTGTTTTTAATAAAGACAGGTACATATTAAGATCATGCTCTGCTGATACGGTATCTAATATAAAATCAAAAGAGCCTTTAGCTGCTTTTACCTGCGCTTCATCGGTAGTAACTACAAAATGATGCGCACCCAGTTTTTTTGCATCTGCTTCTTTTTTAGGAGAAGTACTTAATACTGTTACGTCTGCACCAAAAGCGACGCCAAATTTAACTGCCATATGGCCAAGTCCGCCCAAACCAAGTACCGCTAATGTATGCCCTTTGCCTACTTTCCAATGTTTTAAAGGAGAATAAGTAGTGATACCGGCACACAATAAAGGTGCGACAGCAGCAAGGTCAAGATCCTTAGAAATATGCAATACGAAATCTTCGTTTACAACAATCGTGTTTGAATAACCACCATAGGTTGGTGTTTTATGATCCTGCTCAAGGCCGTTATAAGTTTGAGAACTTCCATTCAAACAGTATTGCTCAAGATCCTGTTTACAGCTTTCGCAGGTTCTGCAAGAATCTACCATACAGCCTGTACCAGCCAAATCTCCTACTTTGAATTTCTTAACCTGGTCTCCTACTTTTACAACGCGGCCAACAATTTCATGTCCCGGTACCATTGGGAAAATTCCAGGAAACCAATCATTTTTTATTTGATGCAGATCGGAGTGACAAACACCACAAAATGAAATATCAAACTGAACATCGTGTGGCCCTACTTCACGGCGTTCGAATGTCCAGGGAGCAAGCGGCGTTTTTTCGTTCTGCGCTGCGTAAGCTTTAGTTGTGATCATTGAATTATATTTTTAATTAATTGATAAAATAATAGAACCGTAAGTTACGTAGAAACATTACAGAGAAGAAATAAGTATTATGAATGGCGCAGTGTTTTTCTTTCCATAATATTTTCATTATATATTTGAAGCATACAAACAAATTACATGGATCTGATATGGCACTACACATCAGTAGAAAATTACAACTACATTAATAAAGATGGATACCTTAAAGTATTTTCATCAGACAGAAGTTATCGCTTAAAACCTGTTATCTGGTTTACAAAGAGCAGCGCCTGGGATGAAACACTGACCAGGCTTGATAACAAATCAAAAATAGATGACAGGGCTATCGGCTATGTAAGAATAGGTGTAGAATCTTCAGATGCTTTATCATCCTGGTACATTTATAAAAATGAACACAATATCTCCAGTCTTATTTATCAGAATATTGAAAAGTCGGGATTGAATTTTGGAGATATAAAAGACTGGTACATCAGCTTTGAAAATATTAAGTCTAAGTATTGGAAAGCGGTTGAGAAGTTTGATGGGAAGAAATGGAATATGATTATTTAATACTAATAAAGCTTCATTCAGCCATTTTTTGCATACAGTTATATATCGCCAAAACAAGTATTTTTAACAGGTTTTGGCGGAGTATATATATTTATATTTCGCCAAATATATACTTTTTTAGTACTTTTGGCGAAATATAAGTTATGGCAATAACAGTAATTGGCCGGAAAGAAGAAAAAGAGATCTTATCAGACCTTATTGATTCCCCTGATGCGGAACTGGTAGCAGTATATGGCCGCCGCCGCGTGGGTAAGACTTTCCTGATACGAAACGTGCTGGAAAAACAACTGGTATTTGAATATTCAGGTATCCATAATGCTTCACTCGATCAGCAACTGGAGAATTTCAGCCAGGCGATGACCATTGCCTCCCGCAACACAGCTCCTTTGGCAAAACCCGATAGCTGGATAGCAGCATTTAAAATACTAACAGACTACCTCACTCCTCTTATTAAAAAACAAAAGAAGGTTATTTTTTTTGATGAATTTCCATGGATCCATACACCCCGATCAGGTTTTATGCAGGCTTTCGAACATTTTTGGAACATGTGGGCCTCCAAACAACGTAACCTTGTTGTGATCATCTGCGGATCGGCCGCTGCCTGGATGATAGAACAGGTTATTAATAACAAAGGTGGCCTGCATAACAGGGTGACGCGTAAAATAAGATTGTTGCCTTTTAACTTACAGGAAACCGAGGCATTTTTAAAAGAAAGAAAAGTCAATCTTGACCGGTACCAGATATTACAGCTGTATATGGTAATGGGCGGCGTTGCACATTATTTAAAAGAGATCAAAACCGGTGAAAGTGCCGCAAAAGCCATAGACAGAATATGCTTTTCAAAAGACGGTTTACTTCGCGGAGAGTTCAATAATCTTTACCAGTCGCTATTTGATAATGCAGGCAGTCATGTAACGATTATCCGGGCGCTGGCCGCTAAAGCACAAGGCCTTACCCGAAATGAAATTATTGAAGCATGTGCGCTAAGTTCCGGTGGCGGCGCCACAAAGTTATTAGAGGAACTAACAGAGTCAGGATTCATTGTGCCTTATATCCCTTTCGGGAAAACATGGAAGGACAGTGTTTACAAACTGACCGATGAATACTCTTTGTTCTACCTGAAATTTATTGAGCGCCGGCGCTCACAGGAAACGGGAACATGGCTCCGACTTTCCCGCGAAACTTCCTGGAAAAGCTGGAGCGGAACTGCTTTTGAAAATTTATGCCTGAAACATGTACGGCAGCTAAAAAAAGCATTGGGTATAGAAGGTGTATATACGGAAACATCAGGCTGGCGCTACAGGTCCTCAAAAGACGAACAGGGTGCGCAGATCGATCTGTTGATCGACCGCCAGGATCATTGTATCAATATCTGTGAAATGAAATTCTCTACAACGGAATTTACCATTGAAAAAAAATATGCAGCAGAACTGGAAAATAAGATAGCCGTATTTAAAGAACAAACAAAAACCAGAAAAACAATCTTCTTAACAATGGTTACTACTTATGATGTAAAGAAAAATGCCTATGCCGATAAACTGCTGCAGGGTAATATAACCATGGGTGCATTATTTGATTAGCTATTTACAAACATTATCGCTATGAAGCAACTATTTATTTAATCCTAGCATTGCATCACCACTCCTAAATCCTTTTTCTAAATAAAAACCCCTGCAAATATCTTATTTGCAGGGGTTTTATGAATTTAAAAGTGGAGCTGCAGGGGATAACCGAATCCTTAGAAACGCTTACCAGTAAGCATTTTCTGCAACTTTAATATTTTACTCACCAGTTTACTCTCCACTGTATTGATGGAGTTTGGTTGCAAACCGATAACACGAATTTACTAAATAATAAGGGGCTTAACAAAGAAAGAGAACTATTTTTTGAACAAGTTTTATGCAGATAAAAATATACTTACTTGCTCTTCTTTGATACCGGTGTAGTGACAAAATTCTTCGATGGTTACAAACTGATGTTCTTCTTTCTGAAAATATTCTTTGATCTTTTGTAGCAATGTTCTTCCATAACGTTCACTCTTACCGGTGATACGCTGCACATCTTTTGGGTAAATACAGACTCTTGTTTGTTGTTGTGTTTTCATGCTTTAACCATGCCTTTGGTACGACTCTCCTATCCTTTATCCATATCGTAGCACTTTGTTGCATAGTACAAATTTAATAAATACTTCTGTGTTGTTTACAGCAATACATACACATTCCGGCAATAAGTGTTGATAACGGAACCACGCTGATCATTTTATAAGATACTCTTTCAAATTTTGCATTGTGAACGTTCATAACGGCGAAAGAAATGTGCCGTGTAAACATTTCGATTATTCATTCAATTTTTAAAGATGGCAAAACAAAGAGGGATTATCAAGTTAGATGGTACTATCGGTGATATTACTTTCTATAAAAGCCAGGACGGATTCCTGGCAAAAGAAAAAGGCGGTGTTGATGCCGATCGTATTGCCAATGATCCGAGCTTTCAAAGGACACGTGAGAACGGTGCCGAGTTTGGACATGCAGGTAAAGCAGGCAAGACATTGCGTACTGCATTAAGAACATTGTTGCAGGATGTATCCGATAGCAAAATGGTGAGCCGTTTGACGGCTGCTATGATCACTGTGCTACAAGCTGATACTACCAGTACAAGAGGCCAGCGTAATGTGATTGATGGCGAAGCTGAATTGTTAGCAGGCTTTGATTTCAATATCAATGCAAAGCTGACCACAACATTGTTTGCGCCTTACACATCTACCATTGATCGTGTGGCTGGTTCATTGACGGTAAACATACCGGCATTCGTGCCTGCAAACATGATTGCTGCTCCGGGTGGTACAACGCATTACAAAATCGTTTCTGCAGGTGCAGAAGTAGATTTTGAAAACAACAACTCCGTTGTAGATACACACGACAGTGGTATTCTACCGTGGGATAGTAATGCAACGGCTATGATCAACCTGGCGAATGCGGTAACTGCTAACAGCACACATCCTTTATTCCTTGTATTAGGAATAGAATTTTATCAGCAGGTTAACGGTCAACAGTATGCGCTAAAGAATGGCGGATACAATGCCCTGGCAATCGTCAAAGTAGATGGCGGAGCTTAAATAGTAAATAATGGAACTGGAGCTAATCAGAACATATCACGATAACGGAACAAATGGAGAACTGACTTATGCCGGTGCGCATGTAAACTACTCAATTGAGTTGCCATGGAAAAACAACCAGCATCAGATCTCCTGCATTCCGGAAGGAAGATATGAATTGATGAAAAGATACAACGTGAAGTTTGGAGAGCATTTTCAGGTACTCAATGTACCAGGCAGAGACGAAATATTAATTCATCCTGCCAATAATGCTCTGAAGGAGTTGAAAGGTTGTATTGCTCCGGTTTCTATTTTAACCGGTGACGGTCTAGGCGACAGCTCCAGGATCGCTTTACAAAAACTCGTAACACTTGCTTATCCTGAAATAAATAAAGGAAGCAAGATTTTCTTAACCATTAAATCAATATCATGAATCAAATTATTCAAAGGCTGCAAGCCCCTACTCCAACATTTTTTCAGAAGCTAAGAAATATAGGTTTAATCCTCGCCACTATCGCCACCACCATTGCCACCGCGCCAATTGCTTTACCTGCAATTGTTATAAAGATCGCTGGTTATTTGGCGGTGGCGGGCGGTGCGGCAAGTGCCGTAAGTCAAACTGCAGTGGAGAATAACTAATGAACCAGTATTTTGACACACACACTAAAGCAGGAACTGCAACCGGCACATTGCTTACCGTCTTTGCGAATATTCATAGCTCCGATCTACTGAAGACAATAGTATTAGCTGCTATCGGTGCGATAGTAAGCTTTAGTGTAACATTATTTCTGAAAACAATGATCAGGTATTTTAAAAAATAATTCTTCTGTTTGTGTGGTGACTTCGGAAGAAAAGTGAAGGGGCTGAAAAGCCCCTTTTGCTTTTAAAGCACTACCTAAAAAGGCAATGCTGCAAGTTGGCGGCGGCCTGATGGATAACACCAGATATACCAACCAGACTGAAGCCTGATAACTGCTGCACCGGTGACAGAATGATAATGAACGGAATGCCTGCGAAAATGCCGGCCGAACACTGATGAAGGAACTGAAGGCACAGGCCCATTAAGACTACTGCTGAGTGGACAAACTGCCAAATGCTGACGGGTAATGATACGAAGTTGCTTTTGCATAACTGTGATTTTTATAAGCATCTTCCCGCGAAGGCAGATAAAAAACCAAAAGGAAACGGAATAAAAGATAGCCTTGTGCGTCAGCCCTGTGTTTATGCCGTAAGCTTTTGGTTTTTTTGTTGGGATTTGTGCGGTGGACTGCCGTAGCGATCTTTGCTGTATAAAAACACATTAGGCAAATGCAGTTTTATAGTTTGACTGAGGATTAGGCTGGACGAGAATTAGGTTATTGTGTTGTGCGAAAATTAGGTTTTCATGTTGTGGACGGATTAATAATAGCCAAGTATAAAGCGAATCTTTACTTTGCTCTTAGCAATTCAATGTCCTGCAATTTCCTGCCGAATATATCATCTAATGCGAGTTTCAGAAAATCATTCTGTAAACCCAGCACATGCAGAGTATTAAAATAAGCTCCCATAGAAACACTTGGATTACCTTTTTCGATCTCATAAAGTGTTGATCTGTCAATACCGGCTCGCTCAGCGACTTGCATCATAGTCAGCTTCCGCCTTTTCCTGGCAAGTTTTATATTCTCTCCCACTTGTTCCATCATCCTTTGATATTTCGGAAACAATATCTGCTTCTTTTTAGGCATAATGTCGTATAATATCCACAAATTAAACAATAATGCAGGAAATAAGCAACATTTATCCCTACTACAAATACTTAAATTACAAAAGAAAAAAGAGAAAAAAAGAAAGCATTTACATAAGCCGCCTTGTTACCAGCCAAATTGCAGCGGAATAAATTCGTGGATTACAAAAGATCAAAATACCAATAATGCCGGTGCAGGATATGCAGTTGAACACCAGCACTAACGTTTTATGCCGAACAATTTGGCCGCATGGCTTTTCATTAGCCAAGCCTTATTCAAAGGATGAAACAGGCGGCTAACTTTGCTGTACTTTTTTATTGTCTACTGTATTTATCTGTGCGTCAGCAAAGGTAATAACGCCTGCGGCCAAAAGAAGCGTCAGCCGTGCCGCACACTTGTCGGCACTGTAGCGTAGCAGCGAAGCGAGCCATAAAGCCGCCGCAGTTCACGAAGGCGGCTGCGAGCCCCCACGAAGGTGCCAACAGTAAAGCCCTGGTCAACGGGGCGATGATGGCAACTTAGGAGGGCGCCGGAGTAACTTTGTTACATTACGGAGGCGCCCGAACGAAGCAAGTGAAGCCGAGCAGCCGTAGGCGAAATGAGGGACGAATTGAGCCATACGGATGCCGGCCAAACGCAGCCGTAGTGGGGCGTGCGGCGAGCAAAATTATTGGCAGCAGGTGGACTGAAGGCTGCTGAAGTGAATGAATGACGAGTGAAGCAAAGCGTAACGAGGAAGAAATGAACGAAGCTGCATGAAGGACATGATAGCTGCCGTGAGGAATGAAGAGGAACTGCAAGTAGTATGACAAACTGCGCAGCAAAGCGAGCACCCGAAGGGCATTGCAGTTGCAGCAATACTTACTAAGTATTATAACAGACTTTATTGCTGCTACTGCAATGGTTTGGCATATCTACTTACTGACGACGAATGACGAACACCTTATTACCGGACTTTCCGACTGCAGAATGGAATGGAGCAGGCAGTAATTAGACTTCGTGCCAAAGGCACATAACTAAGCTAAATCTTTATTAATGAACCATTGAAAAACTGCAATTAAAGTTTTATCATCGATAGGTTCATGATCAGAAACAGTTGTTGGCTCTTTTTCATAAGGATTCATTCCGTAAAGCGTGACAAGATTATCGTTTAAAAGCTTCACATCCACTACATTTTTGACTGCATCGAAATTATTTTGATAAAATCCTGCTTTATACGTTTTGGGGCCTTCCGATCCATAACCAGTAATTGTCGGAGTAAACACTTTGAGTAATTTCAATGCAAAATCTGCATTGCCATTTAGTCGTTTCTTCAAAAGTTTATCTAAGGCTTTACGTTCAGTTTTTGATTTTACCCACCAATTTAGTATACGCCATAACTCATTATCGGGTAATAAAGAGAAGAAGTTTTGGTCATTAACTTCTTCTCGAAATAGTTCTAATAATTTATATGGCCTTGCGCAATGTGGCCGGGATGGCTCAGTTTTAGATGGAAATCCAATTGATAGAATCCCAATCGCCTCTAGACTTATAAAGTTTCCAGTTGAAGACGCTTTTCTTGTCGAAGCAAAAGGAGATTCGATGGAACCCAAAATAAGATCAGGTGATTTAGTGATAGCTCAGAAAAGAAATATTGCAGATAATGGGAGCCTTGTAATATGTGTAAATAATGAGGAAGTACTAATAAAAAAATATTATACAGATGGTAAACAAACTATTCTTCGCTCTGAGAATTCTAAATATGATCCTTTTATTGCAAGCAATGATTTCAAAATAGAAGGTATAGTAAAGGGTATAATAAATTATAGTTAATGATGCAACTTATAGGCTATCAAGTATTTCTCTAAATATTATCCAATCGTAATTTGATTTGGATAAAAAGAAAAAAGATTGTACTTTTACATCATTCTAGACCTAAGAAGCTGTACGGCTTCGGCTGGCCTGGACCAAATCCTCGGTTTGGAACCGGGGTTTTTTTATGCCCTTATTATTCCATCATCGTCTGCAATCTGAGATTTAAAGCACACATTACTAAGCTTTCTTATAAAAATTCTATCTGCTTGAAATTTCTTTCTTGATGCTTGCGGAAATTCTTTTTCTTTCAATGTGTAAGCGATAACATCTGCAGACTGTACAAAGATTGAATCAGAAGAAACTCTAAATATGGGATCTTCAATTACCCAACCTATTCTAATATCCGGTATAGTTTCGCCGCTTGCCCCGGTACCCAATAATTTTCTTACATGCGTATTTATATGCTTTTCGTTTGCCCTGTCGAAGAATAAAATACCATTTTGCTTCTCTGCTTTTAAAAATTCATCAAACGCTTGATATAGTTTTGTTACCGATGTCGTAAGATAATTTGCCGGCTCAAGCTTACTATTTTTCTTATCAATTACAACATTGATAATTGAGAATGCTCCATATTGACCTATTGTTTCCGCATACCGCTCAATTAATCTCCATCTGTCGGGAACACTTATAGAGCGATACTCCTTTATTTTATGAGGATCTATCATTTCCGCACAATGAAACTCCACATCATAAGGCAAATAACTTTCCCTAGCTAACAGCTGACGGAAATTTTTTAGTACTCCTAATGATAATTTCCATTTCGATGAATGGATAATTATACCACATAAAATAAAATAGGGTGAGCCTGTCTTTTCCGGTTTTGAGGCATCATACATACCACAATCACCACTTTCATCTACATAACAGAAATACATAAACTATATAAGGGTTTAGATATTACAAGATTACAATTTATAAAGCAAAAATACTTATACTCTTTTATCAAAAACAGAATTATCAAAAGATATTAAATTAAACATTTCCCGCATCCTACTTCGTACTCGATTCCCATAAGTTTCTTCTATTTCACTGGCGGCTAGATTAGTAGTTACATGAGTGATCAGTCTTTGCGAAACAAAGAGATCGTACCTGGTTAAAAGTATTTCTGCCATTATATTACACTCATTGCCGTAATACCTTAAGCTGCCTTCTGTGCCAAGATCATCGAAACCGTAAGTTTTCGGATTATATTGATAAAGTGTTCCGCGACTATACTTGTGTATTACTTCAAAGCCATCTTCAATAAATTCAAAACTTATATCTCTGCATGATTTCATTATAAATCTTTGATCCGTTGGTGTAACGTATCGCATCAGATTCATTAATGTTGTCTTTCCACAACCTATAGGACCAGTTAATAATAACCCCTTTTCTAAATCTAATTCAAGCTGCGAAGCTGCGATATCATCTTTTAAAAAATAGCAGAGTAATAAGTAAATGGTATGCTTATCATCTTCATGTAATTGGAACTTCTTCCCATATACTTCGTTGCCTTTTTGCTGTAACCATTGCCAGGCATCGGCATAATTATAGCGGCTCTGAATAGTTTTTGTTGGTACTTGCATGAAAATGTTTGGCTTGAGGTTTTACGGATTTACCTACTGTAAATTTTTTAGCATTGAGGATCCAATTTCTTGCTGCGGCTTGCCAGTCTTTCATTTTTGTTCTCCCTCCTACTAACCATCCATTGCTTTGGAAATAATTATAGAACTTATCGGCTTCGACTGCAGGATATTTTTGTGATGCAAAATATTCCTGTACTTGTTTAAGTTGCGGAGTGACGAAAACACTTCTTTCTTTTTGCGCGGAACTTTTTTCTTTCTTTCCTGACCTATCCAAATTTTGAACATCATTTTTTTGAGCGTGCTTATCCTTGTTTGTTACTGTTTGGTTTATAATGTTTGAATTGTTTATATAAGGCTCTTGCGCTTGTTCAATGCTTGTTTCGTTTTTAGTACGCTCTGTTACCAATGCTTGTTCACTACCTGCCTGAAAATTGAATAAGTAAACAAGACTTCCTTTGAATGGATTATATGATGGTCGGTACTGCAGGTATCCATAATCGTTCAATTCTCTTATACACTTGTGATAAGTCGCCTTGGCACTGATCTTACTAACCTTCATTAACTCATTCCTGGAAATACTTATCGGATTTTGAAAACGACAGGCATTCCAAAATTGAAATAAAGAAACATACATACTTACATGAGTGGGATTCAAACGCTCATCGCCGGCTACTCTCTCGAAGAAGCCGGCCAAATGTTTTATGTAATTCATAGACTACCTCCCTTTTTGAGTTTACCAAAAAGGGTGTCTTCCGAGAGAGCATGTCTCTTATTATTTTCCAATAGTGCTTCAATATCATCATAGTTATAAAAGATGATACTACCGACCTTGGTAAACGAAAGAGTACCATTGACGCGAAGGTTTTGCAATGTGCCGGGAGATATCTTCAGTAGCTTTCTTACTTCACTACTTTTTAGCCATTGCTTTTGTTTAACCGGTTTTGTGTGGATAAATGTTCTTAGATCATTGAGCAAGGAATTCCGGAACTCCTGCAGATCTTCTTTTGTTACGATCTCTACTGCCATAGGGTTTGATTAATTTTGATACGGCACAAAAGAATAACAACCGAATAACATAATCTCCCAGTTAATACCCAAGTTGGGAAAGATTTATTTTTCCTCTAACTCATCCATCCGTTTCGAAAGTGAATCCCGCATTGCGTCAATAAATTTCGTCCTACCGGTCTTGCGCATACGAAGTTCGAGGTATGTACGATAATAATCGCCTAAATCAATATCAAAAGAATATCCAAAATATGTTGCAATGTCTTTTATCTCTGCCCTACCGTTATCAAATACACCTTGAGCATGCAATGCATAAATAAGCTCGATAAGTGAAGTTTTGGTAGCAGTCCAATTCAGCTTTGTTTGTGAGCTTTGATATCTTTGTCTTGTTTCCATAAGCGATAGTTTAGTTAGTTCATCTTCAAGGTACACCTGAATCAAATCGTTAGCAATAAGCTTTGCTACTTTAAAATCGTGAGAAGTAGCAAAATGATGGTCCACTTCAAAATGAAAAGTATCCAAACCCAGCTTTATATCATACTTGTTTCTTAAAAAATATTTATGATCGAGATAGCTGCTATTAGTACGGAAATATTTATAAAATTCAAGATTATCATCAAAGTACCTTCGCAATTTATCTAACTCATTATTCAAATACTTTTTTACAAATTTTTCTCCACCATGAGGCTTTTTTGTTTCTATGTTGAAAACACGGTTATGATAGATTAGCTTAGAAACAAATTGGGGCTTTACATATTTAAAGAACTCAATCTCTTCCATTTCATCTTTGAAGTAGTATCGTTTGGTGAATTTTTTAAGTTTACCAATAGCAGTAAGCAGAACGTTTATAGAAAGTTCTGCAGCTTTAATAGGATCTTCGGATTCCAAACGAATGGATTGCAGTTGAGCTTCTAACTCAAACTGTAATTCTTGCGAAAACGATTTCAAAGGGTATAATTTATTTGTATCAAAGAATATGGATTAGTAAAGGATAAGACAATTTAGTTTCTTAAATACAAACGTCCGGCATATTATGGCCGGACATTTCTTACTCATCATTTGCTTTGCTAGAAACGAAATTGATTGTTTTAGTTAGCAACTCTATATACAGAAAGACCACCATTTACCTCTATTTATCTTACATCAATCCCCCCTTATAGCTTCTGCCTTCTACGCCACCAAAGTATTACAAGTCCGATGAACACCACCAGAGTAGGCCCAAACACCAGCACCAGCTTAGTTGTGGTGATAAAGCCCAGTAATAACTCCAATAAATTCCGTTCGGGGTAAATGGCTAAAAGCCGGAGAATACTTATATTTTCCATCCAATCTAAAATTCCAGCGACTAAGGGCGCAAAAGCCAATAGCCGAACAGAGGAGCCTGGCTTAGTCCATGCTTGCAGAACATAAAGTAGAGACAGGAAAATGCCTGGGCCGTAGAATACTGGTGCCAGCATATCAATCATCTCTAAATGGTAGTACACACTACGACCTTCAGAACCCATGGCAGTAAGAGTGGTATGTATACAATCAGGTGATGCCGCTATTGTGAGATCGAACAGAGGATAGCCGTGTTGTAGCAACCATGACAGCGGCCCATAAACTGAGATAAAGAAGGCGAAACCTAAAAAGACTCCTGCGTTCCCAAGCCATAAAGGAACAGGCCTGTCAAGGAGCCTTGAAACAAAAAATTTCCTTTCCTTGATTTCGCTTTGGACTATCATAATTTTTATTTTTATTATTTTACTGTTAAAAGTTTATAAATACTTTATCTTAACATTTATGCTTTGCTTATTAATCTTACATCATATTTATTGACATGCCGCCATCTATTACGTAATCACCTCCGGTAATGAAGGATGCATCATCAGACGTAAGAAAGGATACAAGTTTACCAACTTCGTTAGGAACTCCATATCTTTTTACCAATACCTTTTGTTTTATCGCCTCAGCAAACTGATCCAGTTTTTCTTGTGGTGCACCACTTTTACCAAATATTGGAGTATCGATTGGCCCAGGTGTAACGGCATTAACACGGATACCTTTAGGGGCTAATTCAATAGCGGCAACTCTTGCTAATGATTTTAAAGCTGCTTTACTGGCACTGTATACAGACCTGTTTTGCGTTCCTTGTGTCGCGCTTAATGCCAAAATAAAAATTACAGACCCGCCATTTTTTAAAAGTGGCAGGAAATTTTGCAAAGTAAAAAACGCACCTTTAAAGTTTACGTTCATTGTTTCATCAAACTTTTCTTCGCTTACTGCTTCAATCGGCAAAAGGTGAAAAATGCCTGCATTAATAACAAGTGTGTCTATATTCCCAAATTTCTTTTCTACCTTTTTTACCAATTCACTTATATCAGAAAGTCTTGATTGATTTGCGACAAAACCGGTAGCATTAACACCTAATGAGCTTTCGGCTTCTGCAATGGCATTTTGGTTTTTACCGGTAATTACAACTTTGGCACCTTGTGCAATTAATTCATTGGCTACCCCGTAGCCAATGCCGCTATTTCCTCCGGTGATAACTGCAACTTTGTTTTCGTGTTTTTTCATTTTTTACTTTATGTTAATTAATAATTTGAATTACTATGAGTTTGAGTTAGGATTAATAGCTTTTTTGCTTAGAATTTTAGCGAAAATCTCCTCTCTTTAGCATGATATTGATATATAATTACTCTGCTTTCCCTTACCAAATTATGGGTATCCCATTTGTGATACTATCCACGCTTTACAGTATAGCCCTGTGAGTTTTGTTAGGATGCTTTTCGGTCGGCGGCGAGAATGATATCGAGAATTGTGCAATCCTTGGTCGAACGGTTATGCCAGCTATGGAACGTTCCGTTAAGTACAACCAGATCCCCGGTTTTGATAGTGAATTCATGTACATGCCCATCTTCGCCAGGATATCCGACGTTTGTTTCGCCATCGATTACAATTGCGAGATCAATGCTGTCTGTACGATGCATTCCGTCACCTTCTTTGCCGGGAACCATTCCTGGGGTGCCCAGATCAAGTGAGCCTACACGTTCAAGTTCTGATGGTCCCTCTCCTGTCTCAGGAGCTAACGTTAAGATATTGACCCGAATGCCGCCGAGGGGGCCAAACATCCCCAATCTTTGATATTCGCTGAGAACTTGCTCTGGCCTTAACGGCAAGTCGGGAACTCGGTCGAATCCCCAGATGTTGGTAAGGAAGTCAATTTTCGCGGTGTCGATGGTGTCGATTTTGGTAGCCACACCAGATTGGCTCTCGGCAGTGATGATTCTTTGGATTTTCATTTCTTGATTTTTTATGTTAATGATTAAAAATTAATATTATTATAAAAAACAGACCGGTCTGTTTTTTATAAAGAAAAAAATTATAGAAGTCTTAAAGCCGCTTTGTGAGCAGTAGTGACTGGCCAAGAATTGCCATAAATCTTACACGACATTAAAGCACCATCAAATAATAAATATATTTCATCCGCTAAGTTTGCAGATTTCTGCCGTGCATCTTTTCCCTTTGCATCAGTTACTAATATTTCAGTAAAAAGGTTTCGGATCTCATTTTTTTGGTGTTGTATAAGTGTATAAATCCGGCGATTTTCTTTTGGCACCTCGGCTGCTATATTCAGGAAATTACAACCACAAAAGTCTTTTGAATTAGTATATTCAGACACGAACTTAAAAATAGCTGATATCCTTTCACTAGCTACTGATTTTTTTGCCGCTGCATCTCTTAATCGTTGCATTGTTTGTTCAAATACAACTTCAAGATATTCCATTAATAGATCTTCTTTCGACTTAAAATGTTGATACAGACTAGCCTTTGCTACACCTGCTTCTTCAATAATTTGATTAATACCTGTATTATTATATCCCTGATGATAAAACAGTCTGGAAGCAGTATCTAATATATTTTTCTTCGTATCCATATTACTAATTCCATACGAAGGTAGCGCTTTTAATTAAAAAAACAAACCGGTCTGTTTTTAATAGACCGATTGTTTACTTTTTTCACAAAGCATAAATTTCTAACCCATCTTAAGAAACTATGCCTTCATTTTGTGCGCTCTTATATCTGTTAGCGGTACCTTCGAGTTTAGGTTTTCTTTTAGTGATTTATATACATCTATTGTTTTGGAAGCCATTATTGTTATGTCTAAAGTTATTGTAATCGATAAGGTAAACTAAACCCTCTCCTTACAAATATCGTTATTCCTTTACTTTTCCTATAAAAACCGTTTTTTTATTAAGTCTTTCTCTTAACAGCTTCATATCATCACTTACCTTTTTATCCAAAATTTTAGCATAATGCTGCGTGGTACGCATATTTTTATGCCCTAACATTTTACTTACGCTTTCAATAGATACACCATTAGTAAGTGTGACCGTAGTAGCAAAAGTGTGACGCGCAATATGGAAGGTTAGCTCTTTTTTAATGCCGCAGGCATCTGCAATTTCTTTAAGATAACTATTCATTTTCTGGTTACTCAATACAGGTAAAACACGATCCTGATTTAAACATTGTGGATGTTGTTTATACTTATTCAATATCTCCTCTGCCGGTGGCAATAAAGGGATATTGGTACGCGTATCTGTTTTCTGACGATTGGTGAAGATCCATCTTTCACCATCAATACCTAAATTGATATTGTTCTGGGTCAATTGCTGTACATCGATATATGCAAGACCGGTATAGCAACAAAACAAGAAAATATCACGAACCTGGTTAACCCTTTCCATGGCAAATTCCTTTGAAGTGATGGCCTGAATCTCTTCTTCGTTTAAGAACACACGTTCGACTTCCCTTACTTTGGTTTTATAATTTGCAAACGGATTTTTATCAATCCAGTTATTTGCCAGGCAAATACGAATGACTTTACCGAAATTCCTTATGTACTTAACTGCAGAATTATTGTTACACTTACACACACTTCGTAAGTAAAATTCATATTCGGCAATAAAAGCATGATCTACTTTCCGGATATCAATATCCGACAAATTGAATTTCCATTTTAGAAATTCAATGGTATGCTTTAAAGAAGTTTCATATCGTTTTATAGTGTTAGGCGCATACTCTGTATTAACCAGGGCAGCAATTTTTCGGTTATGATCCTGAAAGATGGGTATTAGATTACGCGGCTTCTCGCTATTACCAGTGAACTTGTTCTTTAGATTTTCTGCCGTTATGATCTCACCGGCATCAATTAATTTTCGCTGGGCATCGTAGACTTTGTTTTTAAGCGTATCTAAATAAACATTAAGCGCTTTCGTATTTTCGTTATTACCGATTACCCGACCGGCTTCCGAGTTCCATTTATCAGGATTGATTTCCCTGGAAATAGATATTTCTGATCTTTTACCGTTCACGGTAATGCGTAGATAAATTGGAACTGGGCCTGAAGAATAAGCCTTCGGTTTCTTTAAATAAAAAAGAATACTGAAACTGTTTTGCATGTGGTGACATTTAAAAAGTTGATAAAATTAGGTTTGCCACCATTAGCAAACAAGATGTTCAAAAGCTGAACTGCTTGTCTATACAGCATTTGAGCAAATGCTGGTGAGTAAATTTTTATAAAATCCCGACTCACCGAATTACTCACTAGACTGTTGATTTCCGATGAACAATTTGGAGTACCTCCAAACAAAAACCCCTGCAAAATCAAGGGTTTGCAGGGGTTTGGTGAGTTTTGAATTCTAAAAAGTGGAGCTGCAGGGAGTCGAACCCTGGTCCAAACACATCCGTCATAAGCCTTCTACATGTTTAGTTATACATTAGTTTTCGAGTAGTAGCCGGGGTATAACGAACCAACTACAACCTTAGAAGAATAGTCTTAAGCAATGGTCACCTCATTCCATTGCAGCATCCTTTATTTTTTTTGAGTCGGCGGAAGAACTTGCTAAAAGGCCAAGCTGTTCAACGGCCCTAATGGTTACTAGTCTATCGACTAAGCAGCCATGGCATACGAAGTATTGCCATTTGAAGTTTTCGTATTCAGATTTAAGTGCTAATTACGCAACGCACTACATGCTTATACTTACAAAGAACTATGCTGTCAAAACCGGTCAGCCCCGGGTATTTATTTTTATATTGAAGATTTAATATTTCAAAAGAGTCTAACACTTTTATACTTCTTACAAATATTCAATATTAAATATCACCTATTACATCTAGTGTCCTCTTCCCCACCCAAACCAATCATTACCGTTGGCGTAGATCATTAATGAGAATAACAATATCATGCCAACGATCTGCGCGTACTCTAAGAATTTTTCACTTGGCTTGCGGCCGGTTATTATTTCGTATAGCGTGAATAGCACATGACCTCCATCTAAAGCCGGTATTGGTAACAGGTTCATGAATGCTAAGGCTATTGATAAAAAGCCTGTTAACAACCAGAATGTTTGCCAATCACCCCATTGTGTCGGGAAGATAGAGCCTATTGATTTGAATCCACCCAAGCCTTTGTAAGCACCTGTTTTAGGATTAGCTATCTTTTTAAATTGTCCAACATAATTGGTTAACTTATTTATAGCAAGACTTATACCTGCAGGTATTGCTGCAGAAAATCCGAATTTTTTTGTTTGGCTTTTATATACGCCAAGGCTATCATATTGTTTATCTATTAAAGTAGGAATGCCAATCTTTCCATCGCTATCTACACTGGCGCGTAAAACCTGTGTTAAACCATTTCTTTCAATCTGAAGATTCAATACTTTATTTTTATTAGGTTGTATGAGCACTGCCATTTCATCATAATAAGTAACCGGTATTGAATCGATCGCTATAATTTTATCAAAAGGTTTTAGTCCCGCATTAAATCCTCCTCGCGGCCCGGATGTATCTGTTGAATCAAACGCACCAACATAAGTAGGTATACGTGGCGCTATCAATGCTCCGCCGCGCTTAGCTTTCTCTGATATTTGCCCCAGCAAATCTACCGGTAAACTAATAATGCTGTCTTTACCATTTCTTTGAATGGTAATATTATCTGCCAGGATCAAATCAGGCACAATATCTTCAAAGTAAGTTTCCTTTTTACCATTGACTGCTATGATCTTATCTCCATTACGAAGATTAGCCTTGTAAAGTACACTGTCTTGTATCCACACACCATTTTTAACAGAAGTTAAAGGTGTTTTCGTTTGTCCCCACACAAATAATACCATGGCATAAATGGCAAAAGCTAATAACACATTAACGATGATACCTCCTAACATGATGATCAATCTTTGCCATGCCGGTTTTGCACGGAATTCATAATCCTTTGGTGGTAATTGCATAGCTTCTTTATCCATGCTCTCGTCGATCATGCCGGAAATTTTTACATAGCCGCCTAATGGCAACCAGCCAATTCCGTATTCAGTATCGCCTACTTTCTTTTTTACTAAAGAGAACCAAGGATCGAAAAATAAGTAAAATTTTTCTACCCTGCATTTGAACCACCTTGCTGTGATGTAATGTCCGAACTCGTGTAATATCACTAATATCGATAACGACAAGATCAGATAAAAAACCTGTATTGCCACGTTACCTATGTTGATCGCTAATAATGTCATGTTCTGCGCTTCTAACTAAAGCCTTTATTTAAACTTGTTATTAAAATATTTTTATGCCTGAAGTTTATTGATGCAAAAAGGTATACCGCTGAAATGTGCGACGCCACCAATGATGCCAGGAACTACAAATGCCGGGTAAAAATTGACCAATCACAATTTCATAACTGATGCCGCAAAATTACGTGCTTCGCCATCGCTTTCAAAATATTCCTCCAGCGTTGGATTTTTTATAAAAGGGATATTTTGGATGGTTTTCTCTACTACTGCAGAGATATCAAGAAAGCCAATATGGTCTTTAAGAAAGGCCCACACTGCTATTTCGTTAGCTGCATTAAGTACGCAAGGCATATTACCTCCCTTATATAAAACATCTATAGCCAGCGCTAAACTTCTGAAAGTTTTAACATCCGGCTCTTCAAAAGTTAGGCTCGAGAACTTTTTAAAATCCAAACGAGGGAAATTATTGTCGACCCTTTTAGGAAAAGTCATCGCATATTGAATAGGCAATTTCATATCCGGCAACCCCATTTGTGCTTTAATACTGCCATCTTTAAACTGCACCATACTGTGTACAATACTTTGCGGGTGTACCAAAACCTGTATCTGATCGGGATTTAAATTGAAAAGCCATTTTGCTTCTATCATCTCTAACCCTTTGTTCATAAGGGTTGCAGAGTCGATAGATATTTTAGCACCCATCGTCCAATTTGGATGTTCTAACGCATGAGCTCTTTTTACATTAGTTAAGAAGTTAGGTTTTTTACCTAAGAATGGTCCTCCGCTTGCAGTTAAAATAATTTTTTCTATTGGGTTTCTTCCTTCTCCTACAAGGCATTGGAATATGGCAGAATGTTCACTATCAACAGGGATAATGGGTGCGCGATTCTCTATCGCAGTTTTCATGATCAGGTCACCCGCAACAACCAATGTTTCTTTATTGGCTAATGCGATCGCTTTTCCTTTTTCTACCGCTTTGAGTGTTGGCTTTAAACCTGCAAACCCAACAATACCCGCCAGCATCATATCATACGTATCAAAATCTGCAGCCTCAACTAACGCTTCTTCACCTGCAAAAACTTTGGTATCTGTAGAAGCCAGCGCTGCTTTTACTTTTTCGTATTTTCTATGATCGCCTATTACTACTGCATTTGGCTTAAATTCTATTGCTTGTTTGATAAGCAATTCGTCATTGCTTTGAGCAGTTAAAATATCAACTTCAAACAATTTATCATTGGCACGAATTACTTCTAAAGCTTGTGTTCCTATTGAACCTGTAGATCCGAAAAGTGCTATTTTTTTCTTAGGTACCTTGTCCCTCATTATGATTTGCTAGTTATTGGACAAATCTAACTTAATAATCGCTTCAACACAATTTTAGAATTGTGAAAATTGTGTTGCTTTTTAGCAACTATTTAATGCATGGGTTTAGCGTATGTTTTTTCACCTGCATTTACAGATAAAAGAATCGTATTTTCTCCAGGAGGAATGGGACAATTGTAGCCTGTAGTGTAAGAGCAGGAAGGGTTATATGCTTTGTTAAAATCTATGGTTAGCTTATTGCCCTTGATATCTTTTATATCAATGTCGAGGTATCTGCCGCCACCATAACTCGTGGCTCCATTGCTCAGATCAATAAAAGGTATAAAGAGATAATTTTTGTACTGTGCCGTTTTCATCAATCGTTTCGATTGATACAGAAAAAGCGTTACGGGCTTGTTTTGTAAGATGAAAGTAACCTTGCCATATTTGAAATACTTAGCAGTTTTGTTTTCACTTAACTGCATGATGAAACCGGTATCATCTTTAATTTTTTCGAATGTTGCCGTAACCCGATAATTACTGTCAATAGGAAAAAATTTTAGATAAGCAGTGTCTTCGCCTTTTACCACATTATGAGTAGCGACATATTTTTCCTGGAATTTTTGCAGAGAATAAACATAACCACTAGTGTCTTGCTGAGCAAATGCAGCAATGTTAAAAAAAAGCAGGCCAGCAAATAATATCTTTTTCATAATGATCGCAGTATTAATTGTAATTGGCCAATTACTGCTAACTGACCAATTTCTCCAGCGCAGTTTTTACACTGTTGAAATTATATTGTTTGATCACATTATCCATCATTTGTGTAATTTCTTTATTGCACAAATTACCGATAGACCCTTCATGAACATGGTTTGGAGAAGGAGTATGTGTAAACGTACCTGCTTCAATATCCATGCCTACTTTTTTATAGGCATCCCGAAATGGAGTTCCTTGTAGTACCAGTTTATTTACCTCTTCAACACTGAACAGGTATTTATATTTTTCATCTTTCAATAGATCTTTATTAACGCTGATATTAGTTAGCATTAAACCGGCCATTTGAATACAAGCCTGCAAATTTTCAAATGCAGGAATAATATGTTCTTTGATCAATTGTAAGTCACGGTGATAACCGGAAGGTAAATTCGTTGTCATCATCATGATCTCATTCGGTAAAGCCTGAATTCTGTTACAATGAGAACGTATCAATTCAAATACATCCGGATTTTTTTTATGCGGCATGATGCTACTTCCTGTTGTTAATTCATCAGGAAAAGTAATGAATGCAAAATTTTGATTTAAGTACAAACAAGCATCCATGCTCATCTTTGCCAATGTTGCTGCTATGTTTGCTAACGCAGATGCTACTACTCTTTCTGTTTTACCTCTGCCCATTTGCGCGTACACTACATTATAATTCAAATGTTCAAAACCTAGCAACTTTGTCGTCATGGTTCTATTGATAGGAAACGATGAACCATAGCCAGCACCTGAACCAAGAGGATTTTTATTCACCACTTGATATGCAGCCTGCAAAGTGATCATATCATCCACCAAACTTTCTGCATAAGCACCAAACCATAATCCAAAAGATGATGGCATTGCTAATTGCAAGTGAGTATAACCTGGTAAAAGATCCGCTTTATGTTTTTCGCTTTGCGATATCAATAACGTAAACAACTCATGTGTTGAGCCGACTAATTTTTCTATCTCACTTCTTAAAAATAATTTAAGATCTACTAAGACCTGATCATTCCTGCTTCTTGCACTGTGGATCTTTTTACCAATATCACCCAGCTTCATTGTCAATAACAATTCTACCTGAGAGTGAACATCTTCAACGCCTTCATCTAAAATGAATTCGCCTATTTCTATTTTGGTATAGATATTTTTTAATTCAACTTCTAAAACAGATAACTCTTCTTTGGTCAACAAACCAATTGACTGCAGCATTTTGATATGCGCCAATGAACCTAACACATCGAATGGTGCTAAATACATATCTAATTCCCTGTCGTTGCCAACGGTGAATTTTTCTACTTCTTTTAATGCGACCTTATCTTTTTGCCAGAGCTTCATAATAATGGTTAATTGTAAATGGTAAATGGTAAATGATTAATTATACTATTTGCGCTACCATTTTAATGTATGTTTCTATTCCTTCTTCTATTTCTTTCAGATAAATAAATTCATCTGCAGTATGACTTCTGGCGCTATCGCCAGGCCCCATTTTTAATGTTGGGAAAGGCATCAAAGCTTTATCCGATGTTGTTGGTGAACCGTAATAACCTTTACCTAAACCAATACCAGCCTTCACTAAAGGATGATCTAATGGAATAGAGGTTGATTTCATTCTTGTTGTACGAGGCTTGAACTGGCTCTTTAAATTTTGTTTCAAAGATTCTAATATCTCTTCAAAACTGTACAATTCATTTACGCGAACATCTATTACGAATTTGCATTGAGCCGGTACAACATTGTGTTGTTTATTATCTGTGTCGATAACGGTTACCGTCAAACGAGATTCGCCTAGCAGATCACTTACCTTATCAAATTTATAATTTCTTATCCAGTTGATATCATCTACAGCTTTATACAAAGCATTTTCTCCTTCGTTACGCGCAGCATGACCAGCACGGCCTTGTGCTGTACAATCGATTACCATTAAACCTCTTTCAGCAACGGCCATTTCCAATTTAGTTGGCTCACCTACTATTCCAAAATTGATATTTCCTAAATACGGCAATACCAATTCAATACCATTTACACCGCTGATCTCTTCTTCTGCGCTTGCTGCAAATACCACATTGTATTTAGTATCAGCCTGGTTATAGAAATGTAAAAATGTTGCGATCAATGAAACCAAACATCCGCCCGCATCATTGCTTCCTAAACCAAATAGTTTTCCGTCTTTTTCGATCGGAGAAAATGGATCTAACGTATACCCTTTATTCGGCAACACGGTATCATGATGAGAGTTCAATAAGATTGATGGCTTATTAATATCGTAGTGCTTGTTTTTAGCATAGATATTATTTCCAACTCTTGCATAAGTCACACCATGCTTTTCAAAAAAAGCGGTGATAATTTCAGCCGTATCATTTTCTTCTTTTGAAAAAGACGGTGTGCTGATCAATTGCTTCAACAGTCCTACAGCATTTTGGTACAATTCAGTTTGCATATTATTTTATTAAAGTCCCCTTTGTGTCATCTGTTACATTTTGGATAAGATCATTCGCATCACCGATCAATACTTCTTTTACGCCACTGTTAATGGCATCAAAAGCATTGTCGATTTTTGGTATGATTCCATCGAACAATTTTTTCTCATCAGTTAGTTGTTTATATTTTTCTTTTGTGATGAGTGTTATCACAGAATCATCGTCATTCACATTTTCCAACACACCTTTCTTCTCAAAACAATAGATCAATCTTACATCATAACTTTTAGATAAACTCACTGCGAGTGATGACGCGACTGTATCTGCATTGGTATTCAACATTTGACCGCTACCATCATGCGTCAAAGGCGCAATGATCGGCATTAAACCATTATCTAATAATATTTGTAAAGTGTCAGCTCCAATTTTTGCAGCTTCAACATCCCCAACAAATCCATAATCAATATCTTTTACCGGACGTTTAACCGCAGGAATAATATTCGCATCAGCACCTGTTAAACCAATTGCATTACAATTCAATGATTGTAATTTAGCCACCACTTTTTTATTCACTAATCCGCCATAAACCATTGTTACCAGATCGATCGTTGCTTCATCCGTTATTCTTCTGCCATTTACATATTTTGATTCTATGCCCAGCTTATCTCCTATTTTAGTAGCTACTTTTCCACCACCGTGTATCAATATTTTTTTTGCCGGGATACTTGAAAATATTTTAAGAAATGATTCTAATGCTGCATCATTATCAATTACGTTTCCCCCGATCTTTATGACAAATATTTTTTCCACTACTTTTTTCCTTTTAATATTTCGCTTAAAACAACTTGCGCTGCCCAAACCCTGTTAGATGCTTGTTGCGTAACAATACTGTTGGCACTATCTAACACTTCATCGCTCAATTCAACATTTCTTCTAACAGGCAGACAATGCATTATTTTAGCACTGTTCGTAGCTTCTAATTTTTTATTGGTCAACATCCAGGCAGGATCGTTCGTATAAATTCTTCCGTAATCAGTATATGTACTCCAGTTCTTCACATAAACAAAATCTGCATCTTTCAATGCTGCTTCCTGATCTTGAGTTATGGTTGCACCTTTTGTATATTTTTCATCCAATTCATAATCCTTTGGATGTGTAATTACAAAATCTGCTTCACCCCATACATTGATCCATTCTGCAAATGAGTTAGGAACGCATTGAGGTAATGCTTTAATATGCGGCGCCCATGTCAAAACGATCTTAGGCTTCCCGCCCCCTGAAGGGGGAGCTTTGAGTAAAATTTCTTTGATAGTTATTATATCCGTTAATGATTGTAAGGGATGCAAGGTTGCACTCTCCAAACTAACAATCGGCACGCCTGCGTATTGTTTAAACGCTGTCATTACCTGTTCGCTATAATCATCTTTCTTATTTGTCAAAGAAGGAAAAGCACGAATACAAAGGATATCAAAATAATTACCTAAGATCGGCGCTGCATCTTTTACATGTTCCACCGTATTACCACTCATGATAGCACCGTCTTCAAACTCTAATGCCCAGCCATCTTTATCTACATTGAAAACAATTGATTCCATACCCAACTGCTCTGCTGCAACCTGCGTACTTAATCTAGTACGCAGACTTGGATTCAGAAACAACATGCCAATACGTTTATCTGCACCAAGACTTCTATCAACAAAAGGATTGGCTTTGTAGGCTAACGCTTTTGTTACTAAAGCATTTATATCCGTTACATCTTTTACAGAAATAAAATTTCTCATGGCTTTGTTGTTGGATAACTTGTTTGGTTATAATTATATCAATGATACTTAGTGATTAAAATGCAAGTGTCAGACGGAGCCCGTCAGACACTTGTGCGAATTGGTCTGACGGGCCTCCGTCCGACCAATGGGATTATGCTAATTCTTTTTTCAACGCATCTAAAAATATGTCTGCTTCAACCTTCGTCACATTCAAGGCTGGTAACAATCTTATCACGTTTGGTTTTGCTTCGCCCGTAAATATCTTATGTTTGAATAGTAAATTTTTCTTTACATCTTTTAATTCTTCGGGTAATTCAATTCCTATCATCAAACCTCTACCTCTCACTTCTTTGATCTTTGGAAGTTTTTTTAATTCTGTGATCAAATAGTTTCCTACTTCCAATGCATTTGCCATCAGATTATCTTTTTCAATAACTTCTAATACTGATAATGCAGCAGCACATGCTAAATGATTACCGCCGAACGTAGTACCTAACATAGAATATTTAGGTGCAAATTTAGCAGCAATAGAAATACCTCCGATCGGAAAGCCATTGCCCATACCCTTTGCCATTGTATAAATATCAGCATTCACACCACTGTGATCGTGCGAATAAAATAAACCTGTTCTGCCATAACCGCATTGTACCGAATCTGCTATGAATACTGCATTGTATTGATCACACAAACTTCTTATCTTTTGTAAGAATGTATCTTTTGCAGCAACAATACCTCCAACACCTTGAATGCCTTCAATGATCACTGCAGTAATTTCATTACCGTGTTGTTTGAAATAATCTTCCAACGCCGCTTCATCATTGAACGGCAAAAAAACTACATTATCTGTTTCGTTAACCGGTGCAACGATACTTTTGTTATCAGTTGCCGCAACAGCTAAAGATGTTCTGCCATGAAATGCTTTCGAAAACGCAATGATCTTTTTTCTTCCGTTATAAAAAGATGCCAGCTTTAATGCATTCTCATTTGCTTCTGCACCTGAGTTACATAAAAACAATTGGTAATCTTCTTTGCCTGAAACTTTTCCTAACTTTTCGGCAAGTTCAACCTGCAATGGAATTTTTATTGAGTTAGAATAGAACCCAACTTTATGCAATTGATCTTCTAAACGTTTTACGTAATGGGGATGTGTATGTCCGATACTGATAACGGCATGGCCGCCATATAAGTCTAGATATTTTTGATCTTTATCATCCCATACATAAGAGCCCGCAGCTTTTACAATGGTGATATCATTTAATGGATATACGTCGAATAATTTCATCTTAAAAATAATTTGCTTTTAATTTTAGTCCCGCTGTTTCATCAAGACCAAAAATTAAGTTCATGTTTTGAACTCCTTGTCCACTGGCGCCTTTTACTAAATTATCAATCGCAGAATGTATTACCAGTCTGTTACCGGCTTTTTCTAATTGGATGATACATTTATTTGTATTCACGACTTGCTTTAAAGACAAAGGTTCAGTTACTGCCGTTGTGAAGGGATCTCCTGCATAATACGCAGCGTACAATGCATTCAATTCATCAAGACTCTTATCACATTTTACTTGCGAGCTGATGAAAATACCTCGTGTAAAGTCACCGCGCCATGGCACAAAATATAGACCTCCCTGTTTCGGCGAAGCAGGAAAACTATTTTGCAACTGGTGAAGTGACTGCTGTATTTCGTCGTTATGCTGGTGCGTTAAAGTTTTATATCCTGAGATATTATTTTGTCTCCAGCTAAAATGAGATGTAGGCGAAAGCGATTGTCCGGCACCGGTACTTCCCGTAATACCCGTTGTATTAATATCTTCAGGCAACAATCCTGCTTTTGCCAATGGCAATAAACCCAATTGTATTGCAGTTGCAAAACATCCCGGATTAGCAACATTATTTGCTTTTTTAATTTCTTCTCTTTGTAATTCAGGAAGTCCGTAGATAAATTTTCTTCCTTTTATTTCCGCATCAGCAGCTAATCTAAAATCGTTTCCGATATCGATTAGTTTTACGTGAGATGGAATATCATTTGCCAAAACAAATTTCTTTGCCTCACCATGGCCGGCGCAAAAGAAAATAACATCAACATCATAATTATGTTCGGCGGAAAATTTAAGATCAGTTTCACCAACAAGATCAGCATGAATCTTGCTAACCAAATTACCTGCATTGCTTCCGCTCTGCGCAAAAGAAATGTTAGCATTAGGATGATTTAATAACAAACGTATCAGTTCGCCTCCGGTATATCCTGCAGCGCCTATTATTCCTACGTTTATTATCTTAGCCATTGTTACTCTCTTTTACTTTGTGATAGATCGAAGTTTGATTACCGAATATTTTGCTAAAGCCTCTCACATCTTCGCCAGTAAAGCCTGTATTCATTTCGCCATACTTACCAAATTTAGCAGACATTAAATCGTGTACTGATTCGATCCCAATTACCTGGAAGCGATAAGGCAATAATTGTACAAACACATCGCCGGTTACGGTTTCCTGACTGCTTGTAAAGTATGCTTCGATATCACGCATTACAGGATCAAGAATCTGACCTTCGTGCAACCAGCTACCATAAAATAATGCTAACTGATCTTTCCAATTCAATTGCCATTTTGTAAGCACATGTTTTTCCAATGCATGGTGTGCTTTTAAAATAACCATTGGTGCTGCGGCTTCAAAACCTACACGTCCTTTAATACCAATAATTGTATCGCCAACATGTATATCTCTGCCAATACCATAAGCACCTGCAATAGTTTGCAAATATTGAATCGCTTCTGTAGGATGGTCGAATTTTTTATCGTTGATAGATTTCAATTCACCTTTTACAAAACCCAATTTAACTTCTTCACTTCCTGTTTTAGTAACCTGTGTGGGCCATGCTTCTTCAGGAAGAATACCTTTGCTGTTCAAGGTTTCTTTACCGCCAACACTTGTTCCCCATAAACCTTTATTGATAGAATACATTGACTTTTCAAAATTCATATCAACGCCCTTACCTTTCAAATAAGCAATTTCTTCTTCTCTGCTTAATTTCAAATCTCTGATCGGCGTGATAATTTCAATACCCGGAATTAAAATATGAAAGATCATATCAAAACGTACCTGGTCATTTCCTGCACCTGTACTTCCGTGTGCCACGGCATCTGCATTTAATTTTTTTGCATGTTCTGCAATATGTAAAGCCTGACTTAACCTTTCAGCACTTACACTTAACGGATAAGTATTATTTTTTAAGCAATTTCCAAATATTAAATACTTAATGATGTCATCGTAATAACTTTTAACGGCGTTTACAGATGTATGTGTTTTTACACCAAGCTTGTAAGCATGCGCTTCAATTTGTTTAATCTCTTCTTCAGAAAAACCTCCTGTGTTTACGATAATGCTATGTACTTCATAACCTTTGTCTTCAAAGTGTTTTACACAAAAGGTAGTATCCAAACCACCACTAAACCCTAATACAACTTTCTTGCTCATTCAATAAATGATTTTAGAAATTGAAAAAATATTTTAATATCATTTTGCTAAGACTACCGCCTCCGCCTTTTCTAAATCTTTTTAAGAAACGACTTTGTTTCGCTTCCATAAAACGTCCGTATGCTTCGGAGTTCTGTTTAAAATCTTCTTTTGTTTCTTCCGGAGTTGTATGTTCTTTTGGATCGTATAACATCGCAGTGCACATGCAATTCTTTCTGTCTTTACTCATCAAGATATCATAGTTCACGCAACTTTTACATCCTGCCCAAAATTCATCATCATTTGTTAACTCAGAATAAGTAACAGGTTCGTAACCCAAATCAGAATTGATCTTCATCACTGCAAGCCCGGTAGTTAATCCAAATATTTTTGCATCAGGATATTTTTCTCGTGACAGATCGAAAACTCTTTTCTTGATATGTTTGGCAACACCACTCTTTCTAAATTCAGGCGCAACGATCAATCCGCTGTTAGCAACGAATGCATCATGGCCCCATGCCTCAATGTAGCAAAAGCCAACCCATTTATCATCAGTTGTTAATGCGATCACCGCCTTGCCTTCCTGCATCTTCTTCTCGATATAATCGGGAGAACGTTTAGCAATGCCTGTGCCTCTTGCTTTTGCAGAAGCTTCCATTTCGTCCGTAATAATTACTGAAAAACGACTGTCGCTTGGGGATGCAACCCGTACTATAATGTTATCTGTTTCCAATTAGCTTAAAATTGAAATAGTTAAATAAATAATGTTGAAAAAGAAAATTCGTAAGAACCCGTTTTTGGAGATTTTTTCACTGACAGGGGCATTACAGAAATGCTCGGCCTATCAGCATCCAGGTCGGCGTCGTGGGGAAGTTTTTACAACAGTCCCAATAGCAAATAGCACCCTGCCAGGGTTGAAATTTGTATTAATAATATGGAAGTGTTTGCTATTCATTGTGCTTCTAATTGTAAAGCACCGCAAAGATATAGTTATTTTAAATATCGGGGCCGTTTTTTTGTAACTTTTTTTAGAGAAGACTACAGCAGGGTTATACTGAAAATTGCTTCAGCTCATCCGCCAGTTTTCTATCGTTACTTAAACGAGGTACTTTATTTTGTCCGCCTAATTTGCCTACACTTTTCATGTAATCAATAAAGCCATTTTTTTGCACCACTGATATCTTCAATTTATCAAGAATATTACCACCAACCAGATCATCATAATACACATTTTTCTTGCGCAGATTATCATCGATCTTGGCAGCAAAACCTTTTAGGTCTGCAGGTGTATTTTCAAATTCGATAAACCATTCGTGATAGCTTTTACCCGCATCGCTACTGATCATTGGCGCAACAGTAAATTCTGTTACATGGATATTTTCTTCTGTTGCCGCTTTCAATAAGGCAGATTCAACTTCTTCTCCAATAACATGTTCTCCAAAAGCTGAGATGAAATGTTTTGTTCTGCCACTAACAATTAAACGGTACGGACTTATTGATACAAACTTCACAGTATCTCCAATATTGTATGCCCATAAACCCGCATTGTTAGTAATTATCAATGCATAATTCTCTCCTATTTTTACATCTTTCAATGTTAACCTTGTTGGATTTTCATTGAAAATTTCTCCGGCAGGAACAAACTCAAAAAATATACCGCTGTTCGTATTCAGTAATAATCCGGGTTCCTTCTGACTATCCTGAAAGGCAAAAAAACCTTCACTTGCAGGAAACATTTCGATACAATCTACATGTCTGCCGATGCTTTCGAATAATTTTGCTTTATAAGGTTCAAAGTTAACACCACCCTGTACCATCACGCTAAAATTAGGGAACAATTCTCCTACTTTTTTACCGCTTTTTTCGATCAAGCGGTCGAAATACATTTGCATCCAAGGTGGTATGGCACTAATTAATGTCATATCTGCATTGATCGTTTCTTCTACAATTTTATCTAGCTTGGTTTCCCATTCTTCAATACAATTTGTTTCGTAAGATGGCAATTGATTGCCTCTTAAATAGGCCGGGACATGGTGATTAACAATACCGCTCAAACGTCCCGTTGGCACACCACCCACTCTTCCTAATTCAGGAGATCCGCTCAAAAATATAAGTCTGCCATCAGCAAATTTCGTATTCCCTGTTTCTGCCATGTAGCATAACAATGCGTTACGTGCCGTGTTGATATGATTAGGAATAGAATCCTTTGTGATTGGAATATATTTTATGCCACTGGTTGTACCACTGGTTTTAGCAAGATAAATAGGCTGGCCTTTCCACAAGATATTGTGTTTGCCTTCCTTTATTTTTTCGATGTAAGGTTTAAAAGCTTCATAGTCCCGGATAGGAACCTGCTTTACGAAATCCTCATGTGTTTTGATCGAGTCAAAGCCATGATCTTTTCCAAATTCGGTTTTGGTACCAACTTTTATTAATTGATTAAAAATAGCCTGCTGATCTTCCACAGCAGTTTCCATTCCCTTCTTGATCTGTTTGTAAATGTAATTGGCAAATGGTTTTGCCAGCCAGGATTTTATAGCCATCGTCTTTATCTAAAATGCAAATTTACGTTATTATTTATTCGCAATTACAACTCCATTCTGTATCCAGATCGATACAGGTTACTACTTCAATATCATTGTTTCCTTTTGGTGCAAAAACAACACGTAAATGCTGGCGTTCAGCCGTAATTCCTTCAAAAGAATATGTTTTACCTTTGGGATTTTCTTCTATTTTCCCATAATTGATCTTTCCTTCACTCAAAATTTCTTTTATTTCTGTTTCCGTAATATGCCGGCAATCCATACGGCAACGGGCATGCCGACTGTAAATTATTTTATCCGGATGACGATTAATAGGATCATCAGAAATTGCAGAATCTTGCTCCGCAGATACTGTAGTAGCGCTCGTTGAAGACGTTACATGAATCGCAACCGGATCAGGGCCTTTGCCACGCTGGTGCTGCTTTATATACAAAATGGCAAAAGCTGCCGCAAGTAAAATGATAAACGGGATGTATTTTTTAAACATAGTATGCAAATGTACGATGTTTGATGTACGACGTACGATGTAGAAGAATTCTTACTTTTTTAATTATACAATAAGAAATAGAAAATTTATCAAAATTTTAAAAACTCCACAACATCGTACGTCGTACATCAAACATCGTACATTCTATTATCTTTGCAGTGAATGAATAAGACAGTAGCATTACACACTCTTGGCTGTAAATTAAATTTTTCAGAGACCTCCACCTTAGCCAGGTTGCTGGAGCAAGACGGGTTTATTAAAACAGATTTCGAAGAAGTAGCAGATGTATATGTGATCAACACCTGCTCAGTTACAGATAATGCAGATAAAGAATGCCGATTATTAGTACGTCGCATACAAAAGAAAGCACCTGAAGCAATGGTAGTAATTACAGGTTGCTACGCGCAATTAAAACCTGAAGAGATCGCCTCTATACCTGGTGTAGATCTTGTTTTAGGCGCCGCAGAAAAATTCAACATCGCGCATCATTTAAAAGAAATTACAAAAGGTGATAGCGCGAAAATTTGCAGTTGCGATATTGAAGATGTAAATACTTTCACTGCATCTTATTCTATCAATGATCGCACAAGAACATTTTTAAAAGTACAGGATGGATGTGATTATACTTGCTCTTTCTGTACCATACCAATGGCTCGTGGTAAAAGTCGTAGTGACAGTATAAGCAATGTTATTACAAACGTAAAAGAATTAGCCAATAACGGCATTAAAGAAGTTGTTTTAACCGGGGTAAACCTGGGTGATTTTGGTAAAGGCTTAACGGGTGGTAAAATCAAAGAAGAAACTTTTTTTGAGCTGTTACAAGAATTAGATAAAGTTGAAGGGATTGATCGTTACCGCATCTCATCTATCGAACCTAATTTACTAACAAATGAAATTATTGAATTTGTTAGTAATAGTAAAAAGGTAATGCCTCATTTCCACATTCCTTTGCAAAGTGGCAGCAACAAGACTTTGGCCGCAATGAGAAGAAGGTATAAACGAGAATTGTACAGCGAAAAAGTCGGCTTGATAAAAACACTAATGCCACATTGTGCTATCGGTGTTGATGTGATAGTAGGTTTTCCGGGCGAAACTGAGGATGATTTTAAAGAAACTTTTGATTTTTTACATAGCCTGGATGTGTCGTACTTACATGTATTCACTTACTCTGAAAGGCCCAATACACATGCATTAGATATTAAACCTATTGTACCTATCCATATCAGAAATGAAAGAAATAAGCTGTTGCGTAACCTGAGTTATCAAAAAATGCAATACTTTACACAACAACATATCGGCGAAACAAGAAAAGTATTATTTGAGTCGCATAGTAAGAATAATACGATCGAAGGCTACACGGATAATTATATAAAAATAACCGCTTCTTATAAAGAGGAATGGGTAAATAATATTGTAGAATGGAAAATCTAAACGAGAAGCAATTAAATAAATACCAGGTCACTATTCATTTTAATATGGATGATGACTTCATGACCGTTGTGCCCGCACATCGCGTTTACATTAATGATTTGATCACCAAAGGAATTATCGATTATTATTCTGTAAGTATGGAAACACAACGCTGCTGGATAACGATCAATGCATTGGATAAAAAAGAAGTAACTGAATACCTTGAACAATCACCCTTATTCAAATACTGGAGTATCGAAGTGGATGAATTGTTTGTGTATGATGGTCAAACCTATCGCCTTCCGGCAGTTCAGTTAAATTAAACTATTAATAATATTTTCTGCCTTTCATCCAACGATCAGAATAAGAGAATACAAGGTTCAGGTTAAAATAGTTTTCACTTAACACCTGAGAATCCCACGAGCCTCTTCTGCCCGCTTCAAAACCAAGATAGTAACCCAATCCATTGTGTTTTGAATTTCTGCCATAGCCCATTGTTACACCAAAATCAGTTACCTGATTTCCTAGTATTTGTAGATAAGTGTTAGCGCCATACAATCCTAATTGAAAGAACGATTGTTCATATTCAATACCATAAATATTTCTCAACCTATTAGATTTCTGGTAACCTAGGGAAAGTTTATTACTGTTAACTAATTTATAAGAGCCGGCTGCAACTTGTTGAAAAGCATTTGGTTTTACAGTGCTCCAATCTTGTTCTTGCGCATTAATAGTAAAAGTATATTTATCGTTTTTAACAAATGCAATACCCAATTTTAATAATCCAGGTATTGTATACCGGTCATTTTGAAGAGGGTCATTTTTTAAGGTATCAGAAAACGCATCAGTAACAGTAACGCTATAAGAAGCATGCAACGTTGTTTTAGGAGAATATGTTACACCATAACTTGATACCCATTGGTGACTCAGCCTTTTTTTTGTCTGTAAACTAAAATTAAAATATCCACCAGAGAGATAAATATAATTTTCAGTGATCAAACCACCTAGCGCTGCAGTACTTAAAAGTGTTTCTGTTTGTTTAAGCGAACCCCATACCACTGACGTATTAACTCCTAAAGATGTATTTCTTGTTATCTGATAACCATTCCCTAAGTAGAGTTGATTAAGGCCGCCTGTTCCATGGTATTCGCCCAAGAGCGTACTTTGGTTATTTCCCTGCACTAATTTATCTGCCGTGTAATCATAGTTGGCAGTGCTATAAGGTCTTAATCCAAGACTTAATCCCCAGTGATTAGTAATCTTAGTAGCAATCGATAATCTACGGAAAGCAAGATCAAATGTAGGACTCGGGGCTTTTTGATTTGGAGTGTACGCAACCAGGTTACCTCCACTATATCCAACCAGACTTGATCTTACTGCCAACTCAAAAGTAAACACATGATTATTTAATTTAGATAATGAAGCATCGTTTGCTGCATTAATATATTTGGTGTTAGATAAAGCTATACATGAACCTCCCATGCCGGTATAAGCATCATAACTACTAGTCTGAATATTGCCAATACCCACGATAGAATATGGCGAACTATTACTTTGCGCTTTTACTATAACAGGTAATGTCAGTAAAAAAAACACGCCAACGAAAATACTACTCCTTAAAACCATGTAATGTTTTATTTTATTGAACTGCTGCATAATATATTTGAACCTGAGTTGTATAATTCTGAATCTGACTGCCATTTCCAACCGCTACCCTGTTAAAAATAGCTGTTTGGTTTGGTGGCAATAATAATAGACCATATCCATAACTATTATTAAAATCTTGAATCTGTATTTGATTTAGCAAATAGCCTGTAACATCATAAGTATAAGACGTTCCATAGCCATTTAAACCATCTATAAAAAGATTACCTGTTTGGGCACCCGGAATATCGCTTCCAATAGCATTATTTATATCTGTTTGAGCTAATGTTAATGCCGGCGGTAAAACATATATATTAGAAAAACTATTTCTAATAGGCTTTACTATTAATGAGGCCTTCATTATTTTAACAAAATTTGGAAGCGTCAAAAGATTACGTAAATAAGGGAAGCTAATCTTAACCATTGAGCCGGTGATATATTGATCATACCCCGTATTGTTGGTTGCTGATGAAAGTAATACTTTATTAGTCGGGCCTAAAGCAGCTATTGCCGTGCCGGTTCTGTTAATAGTTATATTGTTAAACGAATTAAGTGGATTAACCATGTGCAGAGAAAGATAAGTATAATTATTACCGCCAGGTACATGATAATGTAAGCGTAGTTCAACACTATCCTTGAATGCGCCTACCATGCTGTTACTACTATTTCCTGATATAGCTAAACCTTTGAAATAGGCCAAAAAACGAGGGTTATCGATAATTTCAGGTGCTCCTGTTGCAAATTTATTAAAGAGATCACGCCCGGTTGAATCTCCTCTTAAAGTAACAGCAACCGTATCTATTATTGCCGGCCTGATGCCCGCCAATGTTGTACTTCCCAACACCGGAGTTGCAGGATTATAACTAAAAGTATCTTTATTATAAAAGAAAGGTTGTGCTGACGGTAAAGTTATTTGAGTGGCTAGCTGATTTACCGTTACTGTATATGGTTTTGATGTATCTCCGTAATAATACTTGTTATTAAATTTAAGAATTACTTCCGCAGAATCGTAAATCGCACCTGAAGGAATGTTTGTTGAAACCAATGGTAAACCTATTTGCATAAAAGACCTGCTGGAAGCGGCTCCAAATAAAGGATCAACATAATTACCAATTAATAAAGCGGCAGGTGCAGATGTAATAAAAGAATCTACATAAACAGTAGATATTTGAGTAGTTAAAGAATCTACATATACAATAGTAGTGGGTGTAGGTGCAATAAAATCGGTACCCAAAACAATCGTCGCTTTTTCGCAAGAACTAATCGATATAGAAAGTAAATAGCCTAAAATTATGGTTAATGGGAAGTGTAAATATCTCTTTCGCAGTAATATCATATCAGTAATATGCCTTTTATTAGCCCGCAATATTATTTCTTACAGCTAGTTTTGTATTGTTAATATGTACGAACAATACATTTACATATATAAATCGGTATTATTAACATACAAAACTTAATAAGCTTTTTTTAGTACTTCTATTGAACTGGAATGTTTTAAATATAATTAGTATATTAAAAACAGGTATTCGTATATAAAAAAAGCCTTTAAATACTTTTTAACGATTTAGCAGACGACTTACACAATACTTTCGAAAAAAAATTAGTGTATGGACAAATTAAGAGTCTTTTCTTTTGGTACTTTATTAGGGATTATGTTATTGGCAGTTTCATCCTGCAGCAAATCAAATGTTAATGCATCGATCGGTAACTGGATCAGGCGCGAAGATTTTGGTGGAAACCAACGCAGTGAAGCCACTGGCTTTGTTATAGGCGGTGCTGGCTATATTACAACAGGTTATGATTTCAATAATTATACTAGCCCCGGGGCACAAGATAGTTTAGGACGTTATTTTGATCTTTGGCAATACACACCCGATGTATCAACAGACGCTACCAAACCAGGAAACTGGATAGGTTCCGGCACCGGCTCTTCAACACAATTAGATAGCTTTCCCGGGGTGCCGCGAAATTCAGCAGTGGCATTCACTATTGGAGATACAGCATACGTTGGTACAGGATATGATGGCACCAATTATTTAAGAGATTTCTGGGCTTATATTCCTGCTACAAATAAATGGGAATCAAGAGCTCCGCTTCCTGGCCCAACCGGCAGATATGATGCTGTTGCGTTTACACTTCAAGGTAAAGGATATGTTGCTACAGGATTTAACGGAAGTTATTTAGGTGATTGCTGGCAATACAATCCTGCAACAGATGCATGGATATCTGCTAATCAATATCCTGGAACTAAATGTTCACAAGCTGTTGCTTTTGTTTCTAATGATACGACGGCTTATGTATGTACTGGATCGAATAACGGTAATACACTTGTTTGTAACCAATTATGGGCGCTTACTCCATCGCCTGTTACTGCGACCAATCCTGCAGGAGTAACCTGGACAATGAGAAGACACATCAGTAACTATGATACACAAAGTTATGATGATCTTTATGCGATGGTAAGACAAAATGGTGTTGCTTTTGTAATGGGTGATTTTGCTTATTTAACAACAGGTAACAATGGTGCAGAAAGAGCTGATACATGGGAATATGATATTAAAAATGACCTTTGGTATCAGGAAACCTCATTTGAAGGCCCTGCAAGAGAAGGTGCGATAGGTTTCACTATCAATGGCAGAGGTTTTGTAGGAACTGGCAGAAATGGTAATACAGGTGCTGGTCAATTTTCTGATTTCTGGGAATGGTTCCCTTTACAAGCTTATAATGCACTTGACTAAATTGAGATCAATCATCATAAACTGGTATAGCGCTGCTTTTCTATTGATAGCAATATTAGCAAGCTGTCGAGATAATACGACAACGGTTACTGCTACTAATGGAGATATGTTAGCTATTGTAGATAGCACCTATCAGTCAGGCACGGGCTGGGGATACAAAATATATGTTGGTGGCAAGATCTATATCACGCAACCATTTATTCCAGGTATTCCGGGAAAGAACTATTTTCTTACAGAAGCTGATGCTAAAAAAGTATCAACGCTCGTTGTCCAGAAAATAGTAAAACATCAGATCCCTCCAACAGTGAATGGAAATGAACTAAGAGCGTTCAACATAATAAAATAAAAAAAGGAGTTACAAAATGTAACTCCTTTTTTTATAATTGTGTTGAAAAATTATTTTATGAAGATTGTTGTATGATCGCAAATAACTGATCCCGATAACTCTCTCCTATTGGTAGTTCCTTTTTACCTATTGTGATCTCATTCTTACTAACCATATCAATGTTACTTAACGAAACTACAAAAGAACGATGCACCCTGATAAACTGATCCGGCGGTAATTTGCTTACAAAGGCTTTTAAATTTTGCAATGTTATGATCGGTTTTTCCCTATTGGCAATATGCACCTGGGTATAATCTTTCATCCCTTCACAAAAAAGAATTTCGCTGAATTTTATTTTGTAGAATTTATACGCGGATTTAATAAACACAAAATCGTTTTGATTATGTGGTAGCTTTTTTGTTTCTCTGTGTAAATAAGTATTGATGTTTAACACTAACTGCAAAAGGCTATTAAGTGATATAGGCTTAGATATAAAACTAAACACACTGTAAGGCAATTCTGAGTTCGTTATTTCATCTTTACCTGCCACTATCACTATCAACACTTTCGAGTCTTTTTGTGCCAGTAATTTGGCTATATCTTCGTTGATAGCAATAGCATCACAGAATATCACATCTGGTTCAAATTCCTGTAAAAAATATTGTGCTTCTTTTTTTGTGTTGACAGGTTTGCCCACAACAGATAGAGATGCTAATGATGATGCATAATCAAACAGCGTTTGCAAAGATTTTTCTTCTTTACCGATAAAGAGACATTTTAATTTAACCATAATAATTGCTGATTGCTGATATAGGATTGCTGATTTCAATATCCGACATCATCAATCAGATATCAGCAATTATTTCCATCAAAGGTAAATTGTTACAGTATACAAAAAGCAATACGCATACCTTTTGGGTATGCGTACACTTTAATTTATTGAATCGAATTAATTAAGCGATTTCAACTTCAGCACCAGCTTCAGTTAATTTAGCTTTTAATTCTTCTGAAGTAGCTTTATCAACACCTTCTTTAATTGGTTTTGGAGCGCCATCAACTAGATCTTTAGCTTCTTTCAAACCTAAGCCAGTTAATTCTTTAACGATCTTAACAACCGCTAATTTGTTAGCACCACCGCTTTTCAAGATAACATTGAAAGATGTTTTCTCTTCAGCTACTGCTGCTGCACCGCCACCAGCACTTACTACAACTGCAGCTGCAGCTGGTTCGATACCGTATTCTGATTTTAAGAATTCTGCTAATTCTTGTACTTCTTTAACTGTTAAACCTACTAATTTCTCAGCTAATTGTTTTACGTCTGCCATAATGTTTACATTTTTTCCGCCTTCATAGTTTACTAACTCCGGCGGAGGTTATTAAAAAATTGTTTGATTATATAACCAGCTAATTGCTTAGCTTATTATTTCATTTATTCTGCAGCTGGTGTTGCTTCAGCAGCCGGAGCTTCCGGAGTAGCTGGAGCTTCAGCAACCGGAGCAGCTTCTGCTGTAGCAGTTACTTCTTCAGCTTTAGATGCTGCATCTTTATTTTGTAATGCACCCAATACACGTTGGATTGGAGATTGTAACAATCCGATCACTTCACCGATCAATTCATTTTTAGTTTTGATCTGTGTTAAAGAAACCAATTTATCGTTACCAATAAATACATCACCATTAATGAAAGCTGCTTTTAACACAGGTTTTTCATTGTTGTTTTCTCTGCGGAAACTGCTAATAATAACAGCTGGATCTTTTGGATTTTCACTGAATAATACCGCAGTTACTTTGTTTAAAGATTCATAAACACCAGCATATTTTTCAGCATCTAAGCTTTCTAATGCTTTTCTGATCAAAGTGTTTTTTGCTACTTTCATTTCTACTTGCTTGTTAAAGCAATGACCACGTAACTTACTAACCTGAGCAACTGTCAAGCTTTCTGTATCAGTGATGTAGAAATTATTATACTGAGAGAATTTGCCTTTCAGCACTTCTATCACGTCGTTTTTTTCCTGTTTAGTCATAACAAATATTTTTTAGTCCTTCCCTCAGTTAAGAGATAAGGAGGTTTTTAGTTTTGTACCGTTTTAGTGTCAATCAAAATACCAGGACTCATAGAGCTGGCCATGCTTACACCTTTAAGGTATGTTCCTTTTGAAGAAGATGGTTTTAATTTAATGATAGCATTAATTAATTCCTGGCTGTTTTCTGCTATTTTATCAGGAGCAAAACTTACGCGACCGATAGAAGCGTGAATGATACCCACTTTATCAACTTTAAATGCGATTTTACCACCTTTAACTTCGTTAACTGCTGCAGCTACATCATTAGTAACTGTACCAGTTTTAGGGTTAGGCATTAAGTTACGAGGACCTAACACTTTACCTAATTTACCAATCTTAGGCATTACAGACGGTGTAGCGATGATTACATCGATAGCTGTCCAGCCACCTTCGATCTTAGTGATAAATTCATCCAAACCAACGAAATCAGCACCGGCGTCTTTTGCAGCTTGTTCCTTATCAGGAGTGCAAAGAACCAATACAGTTTTAGTTTTACCAGTACCGTGTGGTAATGAAACCGTACCACGGATAGCCTGATCGGCTTTCTTAGGATCTACTCCTAATTTGATATGTAAATCAACAGAACTATCAAATTTTGTTGTGTTTATTTCTTTAACTAAAGTTGACGCATCTTTCAAAGAATATGCTTTATTAATATCAACCTTAGCGTTTGCTAATTTTCTCTTTTTAGTGATCATTTTCTAAAATTTTTGTGGTTGATAATTAATTTGCGGTTGGAGCTTGTCCTTCAACTGTTAAACCGATGCTACGTGCAGTACCAGCAACCATTTTCATAGCGCTTGTTAACGTGAACGCGTTTAAATCAGGCATTTTATCCTTAGCGATCTCTTCGATCTGTGCCCAGGTTACTTTACCAACTTTTACACGGTTAGACTCTTTACTACCAGAAGAGATCTTAGCAGCATCCATTAACTGTACAGCAGCTGGAGGAGTTTTGATGATGAATTCGAAAGACTTATCAGCGAAAACTGTGATAAGAACGGGAAGAACTTTCCCTTGTTTATCTTGGGTTCTAGCATTGAATTGCTTACAGAACTCCATGATGTTGATACCTTTAGAACCTAGTGCAGGCCCGATTGGTGGTGCTGGATTGGCTTGTCCTCCTTTACATTGGAGCTTGACATAGGCCGTGATCTCTTTTGCCATGTTTTTACATTTTTTGGTGATAGCGTTCTTCCGCTTTTTGCGGAGAAACTCCCAAGTACTAATTACTAAGAACTCTTTTGGGAGCGCAAAGGTAATAAAAGTTTTTAGTTTTAAGTAATAAGAGGTAAGTTTTTTTATGATAACTATACCCTTACCTACTTTCCGGCATTAAACAGTTGATTTTCTAACATATTTAGTTAAGATGACGATCGTATCGCCTTCTATCTTGCCTTCGATCTGTTCTGCATTATCATCAACCAACTTAATCTTACGAACGATCGTACCTTTTGGTGCTATAAAATTTGCTCCTTTTACATTTAGATTTTGAGTTAACACCACTGAATCACCTGTTGCTAATACTACCCCAAAAGCGTCTTTATGAACGATCTTGCCAGCCTCTAATTCGTCCTCTGCATTTGCCCAATCAATAACCGCTTCTTCTAATTGTACAGATTCTACTGTTTCTGAAGCCCATTCTTCCCCTGACAATTTATATAATATCTTATAGGATAAAGCCTGCACTGCGGGTATTTCATTCCAGATACTTCCTGTAAGAAAACGCCAGTAATTGGTTTCGGTAAAATCTGACTGAGAAATTTTAGTAAAACAATTGCTGCACAATACAACTTGATTGTCTATAGAATCTTCATTTTTTGGTGGAACTGTATATGCATGTAAATTTTCATCGGGTTCGCTGCATAGTTCGCAGGCATTGTTACTTCTGTTTTGTAAAGTTGTGTTTATTGACATGGCGCGAAAGTACAGCATACAAAAAACAAATGCTAAAAAACAAAACATCGTCAATAAAAAAAGTCATCCTTTTTGGGGATGACTTTCAAAATATTTATCAGAAAAAATTAAACCAACTTTTCAACCTGCATGTAGTTCAACTCAACCGGAGTAGCTCTACCGAAGATCTTAACCTGTACTTTCAATTTCTTCTTCTCATCGTTAACTTCTTCAATAACGCCATTAAAGTCGTTGAAAGGTCCGTCAATGATCTTAATTGTTTCACCGATGATGAATGGTTCGCTCATGGTAATTCCACCACCTTCGCCTAGTTCATCAACTTTACCTAACATCTTATTTACTTCAGATCTGCGTAAAGAAATGATATTGCCTTTACTGCCTTTACCATCCGTTAAAAAGTGCATAACGTTGCTGATATTGCTGATATGTTGAACCATATCATCATTCAGTTTGTTATCAGATACTTCGATCATTACGTATCCAGGATAGAAGTTTCTTTCTCTCATCACCTTTTTACCATTCACAACCTTATACACTTTCTCAACAGGTAAAAATATCTGCTTAATGATCTCGGACCATCCGTTACGGATAATGTCTTTATCAAGGTATTCTTTAATTTTACGTTCCTTGCCACTTACAACACGGAGTACGTACCATTTGCTTTCTTTTTCTTGAACTATAATGTCTTCCATTTTCTAGCTTCCGTTTTTTGTTGCAAATAAAGAATAGATAAATTTCAGGGAGCCGTTAGATATAAAATCCATTATCCAAACGATAAGGGTGATTACAGCTGTGGCACCTAAAACAATCATTGTAGATTGTTGTAACTCATCCCAGTTAGGCCAAGTTACTTTTTCTACAAGCTCTTTGTAAGAGTCTTTAATGTACGCTGTTAGTTTGTTCATAATTTCAATTTAATAATTAGCTAATTGCTAATTTTAAAAACTCTGGCACGGGAACTAGGATTCGAACCAAGATCAAAGGTTTTGGAGACCCGTATGCTACCGTTGCACCATTCCCGTAGAAAAGCAAAAGCTATTCCGGTTGATTGGAACAGCTTTTGTAAACTTATTTTGCAAATATAATAAAACAATTTGCATGTCTTTCGACTAAAAGCTAAAAGCTTAAACTTTTTTGCTTATTTAACGATTTCAGTAACCTGACCCGCACCTACAGTACGGCCACCTTCACGAATCGCAAATTTCAAACCTTTTTCCATTGCGATTGGTTGGATCAATACAACATTTAATGAAGTATTATCACCAGGCATAACCATTTCAGTACCAGCATTCAAAGTAACCTCTCCAGTTACATCCGTAGTACGGAAGTAAAACTGAGGACGATATTTGTTGAAGAACGGAGTATGACGTCCACCTTCTTCTTTGCTTAATACGTAAACTTCACCTTTGAAAGCAGTGTGCGGAGTGATAGAACCTGGTTTGCAAAGAACCATACCACGACGGATCTGAGTTTTTTCAATACCACGTAATAAAAGACCTGCGTTATCGCCAGCTTCACCTTCGTCAAGCAATTTCTTAAACATTTCAACACCTGTACAAGTCGAAGTCAATGGTTTTTCCATTAAACCTACGATCTCAACACCTTCACCAACTTTAATACGACCTCTTTCGATACGGCCAGTTGCAACAGTTCCACGACCAGTGATAGAGAATACATCCTCAACACTCATCAAGAAAGGTAAATCAACTAATCTTGGAGGTAATGGAATGTAGCTATCAACAGCATCCATTAATTCGTCGATCTTAGCGATCCATTTAGCATCACCAGATAATGCACCTGTTGCAGAACCTTGGATGATTGGGGTTTTATCTCCGTCGAAACCGTAAGAAGTTAACAACTCACGAATTTCCATTTCAACTAATTCTAATAATTCAGGATCATCTACCAAATCAACTTTGTTCATGAAAACAACGATTTGAGGTACACCCACCTGACGAGCCAATAGGATATGCTCTTTAGTTTGTGGCATTGGACCATCTGTCGCAGCAACAACCAAAATAGCACCATCCATTTGAGCAGCACCAGTAATCATGTTTTTCACATAATCGGCGTGACCTGGACAATCTACGTGAGCGTAGTGACGAGTAGCAGTAGCATACTCAACGTGCGCTGTATTGATAGTGATACCCCTTTCTTTTTCTTCAGGAGCTCCATCGATATCATCGTAATTTTTTTTCTCCGCTAAACCTTTTTTAGACAAAACATCGGTTATAGCGGCTGTAAGTGTCGTTTTACCATGATCCACGTGACCGATAGTACCAACGTTAAGATGGGGCTTATCCCTCTTGAATGATTCTTTTGCCATTGTTTAATTTTTAATATTTGTTTTGAAATTGGTTCTCATTTAAAGTCTGTAACCATTGACTATTATTCTAATAAATTTTATAATCCTTTCAATCTCCTCCGCTAATCCTTCTTAGCTTTTAAGAACTATAGAGCCATCAATGAGAATCGAACTCATGACCCCTTCCCTACCAAGGAAGTGCTCTACCCCTGAGCTACGACGGCTAAAGAACTATCTGCCATCGCAGGCAGAAAAAAACTGAGCGGAAGACCGGGCTCGAACCGGCCACCTGAAGCTTGGAAGGCTACCGCTCTACCAAATGAGCTACTTCCGCTAGTTGTGCAATGTGCTAATTAGCCAATATGATAATTTGCTAATTATTCGCACGTCAAAATTTTAAAGAACTAATCAATTAGCACATCAGCATATTTGCTAATTAGCTAATTGCTAACTGTGGGCAGAGTAGGGTTCGAACCTACGTACACTCGCGTGAACAGATTTACAGTCTGTCGCCTTTAACCACTCGGCCATCTACCCATAAAGCATAAAGTTTTATGCAGAACATAAAACTTTATACTGGTTAATACAAGAGCCGAAGACTGGAGTCGAACCAGCGACCTACTGATTACAAATCAGTTGCTCTACCAACTGAGCTACTTCGGCTTAATTAAAAGAACTTTTCCCTTTTCTACAAACAAGCAATTTTTCGTTCCTTATTTTTTGGGAATGCAAATGTAAGTGAATTTGATTAATACAAAAATTTTGGAAATGTTTTTTTTGCCCAATTAAAAAATAAATGTGCAAAACCCTTACAGGTACTTTATCATGGAGTAAAAATATTTTTAAAAAAGTAAAAAACAAATCCCAAATTCCGTACTTGTAGCACTGAAATTTGGGATTTGATTTGTAATGATTTGAAATTTTCGTTTATGCGAGCACTTTTTCTTTTTGTCGCTTGATCTGCATTATCATTGAATCTAATGCCTCATCAAAACTTTGTTCAAATGATTTGGACGATTGCTTTACAAAAAAACTATGTCCGGGTATATGAATTTTTATCTCTGCTATTTTATCTTTTATGGTATGTACTACGTTATCTAACTTCAGGTACACATCTACTTTTGTTATCTTTTCATGGAACTGGTAAATTTTAGGAATTCTTGTTTCAACATAGGTTACTAATTTTGAATCTGCGTCAAAATGTACTGTTTGGATGTTTACGTTCATGGCACTCAATTTTAAATAGTGGAGAATTTTTGTGAAAAGAATTAAGTAGAAGTAGATTATTTCATTAGCTTGTTTTTAGGTTAATGGAGTTGGTTTTTCTATTACTTGTAAGTTAATCGTACTAACCCAATATTCCAAAAGAAAAAACGCATAATTTTCTACTTATTTCCTTACTACTATCTCCCAACTATCATGCCTTATAACTCAGGCTTTGGGATGTGCTTTTTTATATACATCTTTTAACTTTTCTATAGTATTATGTGTATATATCTGTGTGGCAGCCAAGCTGCTATGGCCTAACAATTCTTTAACAGCATTCAGGTCTGCGCCATTGTTCATTAAATGTGTAGCAAAGCTGTGGCGCAGCACGTGCGGACTTTTCTTATCAATAGTAGTAATCTGAGAAAGATACTTTTTAACTTTAGTATAAACCTGCTTAGGATCAAGCTGGCGGCCTTTTTGACTAATCAATACTACAGTGGAATCAAAGGTTTCAAATAGTATTCTTTTCTCTGCCATATACTCTTGTATGGCCTTTATTATGTCGATGCTTACAGGGAGCACTCTTTCTTTATTGCCTTTCCCTAATACTTTTATTGAGCTGTTGCCTTTATCGATCTGAGTTTCTTTCAAACTTATTACCTCTGCCCTACGCATGCCGGTGTTATACAATAATTGTAACAATAGCTTATCTGTTTTACCATCCCATGTATCGGGAAATTCCATGTAAGCAAACAGGTCATGCATATCATTTTCCGCTACAAATTGTGGTAATCGTTTGCTAACCTTAGGTGAGATTATTGCTCCCATTGGGCTAGCGGCTAATGAGCCATTTTTTAACTGGTATTTAAAGAAAGACTTTAATGCAGAGATTTTTCTATTAATGCTTTTAGAAGTCATTTTGGCTTCCTTAAGACTTGCCAGCCAGCTACGTACAAAAGAGGAATTAATATCTGCCAGTGGCATGCTACCGAACTGGATCTCAATAAAATCAAAAAAAGAAATAAGGTCATTTTCGTAAGAAACAATAGTATGTTGAGAATACCTTTTTTGAAATTTAAGATAATCTAAAAAGGGCTGTATGATTTCCTGGTTACTTTGGGGCATAAAAAAACTGATAACCAAAGTTACAATAACCGGTTATCAGTTTAAAATATTACTGAAAGCTACTAAATACGACTAAATGTCGATTTTACCGCTCGCTATATTCTGCTTGTATACTGCTTTCAACACTTCTTTACGGCGTCTGATAGAAGGCTTAATGAAGGCCTGTCTTTCTCTTAACTGTAATAGTACACGGCTTTTTTCGAATTTTTTCTTGTATTTCTTAAGTGCCTTGTCGATGTTTTCGCAATCTTTTGAATCTATTATTAACATTTGTATATACCTCCTCTGGTAGTTTTTTAGAAGTGCAAAGATAATTGAAATATTGAAAATTCAAAATCAAACACATAAAAAAAGTAAATTTGCAACATGTTTACAGGTATTATTGAAACAATGGGCATTATTAAGGAGGTTATTTCCACAGGAACTAACCGTACTTTTTGGATTGAATCCCCTATCTCTGCTGCGTTTTCTATCGATCAAAGCATTTCGCATAATGGCGTTTGTTTAACAGTTGAAGAAATAAAAAATAATCAACACAGGGTGACAGCTATTGACGAAACTTTAGCAAAAACCAACCTAAAAAGCTGGGAACAAGGTATATCCGTAAATATTGAAAGATGTTTACAGATGAACGGCAGACTCGATGGTCATATTGTACAAGGCCATGTCGATGCAACAGCTACCTGTACCAAGGTTGTTACAAAAAACGGTAGTTGGGAATATACTTTTACAATGGATGAAAAGTTCGCCACACTTATAATTGAAAAAGGCTCTATCACTATTAATGGAACCAGCCTTACGCTTTTTAATGTAACCAACAATTCATTTGCTGTAGCGATCATTCCTTATACTTACGAGCATACCAATATGCAGTTCCTTAAAGAAAAGGATGAAGTAAATATTGAGTTCGATATGGTCGGGAAATATGTGAATCGGTTTATGCAGTTTAAATCCTGATCTTTATAAAAATCTTCTGATCAATAGTTGATAAACGTATCTGTAAATGAATGAAAAAAAGATCATACCGGCACTGACAGGGATACGTGCCATTTGTGTGTATTTTATTTTTTTTAAGCATTTAAATTGTTTCTCACAAGAATCACAACCCCACTTGTGGCTGATCGTTAACCAGTTTTATTGCTTCCTGAATTTCTTTTTTGTATTAAGTGGCTTTCTCATTTATTACAGATACAGCGATATAAGTAGCTTTAATAAAACAACCTTGTACAATTATTTTGTAAACAGAATGGCGAGGGTTTATCCTATCCTTATTATCCTTATTAGTGCTACATTTTTTATCGCATACTATCATCATTATTATAGCGGCATAGAAACGTTTAAACTTTACCTTTTAAACATTACACTAATAAAAGGATTTTCATCAAAATATTATCTAACAGGTATTGGCCCTAGCTGGAGTATGTCAGTCGAAGAGCTTTTTTATTTACTATCTCCTTTGATTTTTTTATTTGCAAAGAACATATTCTCTCTTTTTAAAATCGTACTATTTTTTTTCGGAATTGGTTTATTACTTACAATTATTTTTCATTATTTCCCTTTTGAAGGTTTTTTCGGTGATTTTCTTTTTACTGCTTATTCTACTTTTTTTGGACGAGTATTTGAATTTGCGTGCGGTATATTTTTAGGGATGTTAGTTAAACAAAACACTCCTATTTGTCATTTGCAAAATTTAGGTAAGAAAACTCAGTTTTTAAGTTTCGCAATAATAATTACATCCATTGCTCTTTTGTATTGCACAGCCTCTATTAATAATTTGTCGCATGCTATTGAATCCTGGGAGGGCATTGCTGTAAACAACATTTTGTTACCAATTGGTATTACGATATTATTTTATAATCTGATTTATTATGAAAGCCTATTGCAAAAATTTCTATCTTCCGCAATTATGGTTAATTTAGGAAGTGCTACATATTCATTCTATTTATTGCATACAACTTTTGTTTTATCTTATATAAATAAATACGTCAGTAAAAATGTGTTTGTTATATTTATATTGATGGTCATTATCTCATTTATTTTTTACAAATTAGTAGAGCAGCCATTAGCAATATTGGTAAGAAAGAAATTATACAAACATTCTCTTCAAGAAGTATATTAATATTGAAACCACAATCTGTTATAGCATTAATAAACAAATATGCAGCTTATATAATTGCTTTTTTTTGGGCAATTACCACGATAATGTATTACAACCATTCTGGGTTATTTACACAATTAGAAGCAGAAAAATATATAAAAGAAGCAGATCGTTTTATACAATATGGCAACCTATCGCTTAATAAATATTGGTTTTACTCAACCACTATTTTATTAATCATTTTATCTATAAAGTTACAGCTGGGTTTATTTGGTGCCTTTATTATACAAGCCCTGATAAACCTATGCGCTTACCTACTTTTATATAAAGCATTAAAAAAGATTCATACTTACTCATTTACTGCATTGTTAATAATTGTATACTTACTCATTTTTTGGCCCTATCAAAGCTGGATCGTTTTTTTATATACAGAATCAATTTTCTTCAGTTTTATTTTAATTCTATTATCATTACTTATAATGTACCAGAATAATAAAAATTCGGAAACCGTTTTGTTTATATTATTAGCATTGATACTTGTAATTATGTCTCGGCCTTTAGGCATTTTATTTATCATACCTACTTGCACCTTCTTTTTTATTGGGTTAAAAAAGAAGGCAAAGATTATTTCATTGCCTTTTATAATCGCAAGTATTTGTATAATTATTTATGCAACAAATATTGTTTTTTCCAGATCTGCTGACGCTTCGATTATTCTTGCCGCTTCTCAACAATGTATTATTTGTGGAATTATACCTCAAAATCATTTACCTATAATTCTCCAAACTGGCGGCAGTCCACTTTATCAGCTATATTTTTATATAACAAATAATTTTAGCCAATTTCTATATCTGGGTGGTATAAAACTCAAATATTTTTTTATAATGACAAGGACTTATTATAGTACCTTTCATAATGCATTTCTATTGGCTTTCACAATTCCTGTTTATATTTTATTTGTCGGTAGCCTTTTTATAAAAAAGGAAAAGATTTATAAAACACTTTACATTTTCATAATAACTCTACTACTGTTGTTCTGCATTACAATTATGACCCAATGTGATGATTACCACAATAGGTTTATATTATCTATTTATCCTTTCTTTGTTATTTTTGCTGCTAAGACTATTGAAGATTTGTTAGCAATGACAAAAAAATAGCAAATGATTTTTTTGCCGGGAAGGCAAAACTAAATTCCAATAACTTAGATTGCTTTCCCTTTCATCGCTAAAGAAACCGCCTGATCCATTATACGCTCTGCATATGGCCTTGATATATCATTTAACTCTTCAACCTTGGTATGTATCAGATCTTTATCATCCATCGTTATAGATAGTTGTAGTGCCTGCATAGCTGCAGCTGTCTGCACTAATTCTTCTTTTGATAAAGAAGCTGCATTTTTAGCAATAAATTTTTCTGTTGTTTCTAACAATTGCTCTGCTTCTGTTCTTGCTTCTACTAATGCCCTTGTAGCAATATCTTCTTTAGCATGTGTAATCGATTCTAATAACATTTTTTCTACATCTTCATCACTTAAAGAGAATTGCGATTTCACTTCGATGCTTTGCTCTACTCCACTTCTTAATTCTTTTGCTTTAACGACCAATATTCCATCAGCATTGATCAAAAAACTTACTTCAACTTTTGGCATTCCTGCCGGCATACCCGGAATGCCTGTTAAATTAAATTCAGCCAACTTTCTATTGTCTTTGATCATATCACGTTCGCCCTGATACACAGCGATCTTCATCCCTCCTTGCCCGTCTCTATAGGTTGTGTATTGCCTTGATGCCTTATTAGGAATCTTTGAGTTACGCGGGATCAATACATCCATTAAACCGCCCATCGTTTCAATGCCTAAAGAAAGCGGCGTTATATCTAACAATAAAAAATCTTTATTATTACCAGCTAAAATATCCGCTTGTATGGCGGCACCTAATGCCACTACTTCATCAGGATTTACAGTATCATTTACCGGTTTTCCAAAAAATGTGCCAATGGTTTCTTTTACCAAAGGAACTCTTGTAGAACCACCAACCATCACCACTACATCAATATCTTTCGCTTTGAGTGAAGCATCTTTTAAAGCATTGCTGCAACAAGTAACTGTTGTATCAATCAATGGTTTTATGAGTTCATTAAACTGCTCTTTAGTGATCGTTAATTTAGCGCCATTCAATTCTCCTTCGAAAGAATCATTAGCCGATAAATGGATCTTAGCTTCTTCTGCCTTTAAGCGAATGGCTTGTGTTAATTCTTTATTGTTACGTAATTCATCTTCATTCAATCCTGTTTGTTGCAACCAGAATTTAACAATAACATTATCTATATCATCGCCACCTAAATATGTATCTCCGTTTGTAGATAAGACTTCGAATATGCCATTGCTTATTTTAAGAATGGATATATCAAACGTTCCGCCGCCCAAATCGTACACTGCGATCGTTTTTTCTTCATCTTTATGCAATCCCAATCCATAAGCCAGGCTTGCTGCTGTTGGCTCATTAACGATACGTAAAACATCTAATCCTGCTAATTTACCGGCGTCTCTTGTTGCTTGTCTTTGTGCATCATTAAAATAAGCCGGCACTGTTATCACCACTTTATTTACCGGTGTTTTTAAAATATGTTCTGCGCGTTGTTTTAACTCTTTTAAAATATAAGATGACAGGTCAACAGGAGAATAGAATTTATTACCTACCTGAACCTTTACAAGGCTCTCCGTATTATCATCAATTACTTTATAAGAAAAGAAAGATGCGTTTTGTTTGATGTCATTAAACGATTTACCCATCAAACGTTTAGCGGAAAAAATAGTATTCTGCGGTTCGCTGATCAATTTCTTTTTAGCCTCTTCCCCAACAGTAACATTTCCGGCTTCATCAAAATGAATAACTGACGGCACCAATGAGCTGGTATTATGTTCTTTTAGCGCAACCGGCTTTTTAGTATCAGGATGGATAATGGCAACCAAACTATTGGTTGTACCTAAATCAATCCCTACAATTATTTCTTCTTGTTGTAAGCTGCCTGTCGCTATGTTGATTCCGATTTTTGCCATAAAACTTTAAGTGAAAAGTAAAAAGTGAGAACCTAAAAGTTTGAATAATTCAGGTTATACTTTTTGCTTTTGTTTTTTTAATTTATTAGCTGCAAAAGTAACAAATATTAAATGGTCAGATTTGATAAGATCAATTTAAACAATTTCGAGATAGGAAATAAAAAAGCCCCCTGTAAACAGGAGGCTTTAATTTATAAAACAGTTATATTAATAATTAGAAACATGTAGTTCAACTCTACGGTTTTTAGCTCTTCCTACAGCAGTTTTATTAGTTGCAATCGGGCTATCAGAACCATGGCCCGAAGCTGTTAAGCGAGATGCATCTACACCTTTATTTACAAGGAAGGCTTTTACAGCGTCTGCTCTTTTTTGACTTAAAGCCAAATTTTTATCTGCATTTCCTGAACTATCAGTGTAACCGTCAATACTTAATTTTAAACTTGGATCAGCAATCAATAATTTAGCTGCTTCTCCCAAAGCCACGTTAGATTTAGCTAATAATGTAGCACTACCTGTTGCAAAGAAGATATTCTTTGCTTCATAGTTAATCTTATCCAATACTGCTTTTGAAATTACCGGGCAACCATTGTTACTTGCCGGGCCTTTTACTGTAGGACATTTATCAACTTCGTCATTTACACCATCGCTATCCGAATCCGGAATTGGACAACCAGCATATTTTGCAATGCCTGGAACTGTAGGACATTTATCATTAATATCGGCAATGCCATCACTGTCAGAGTCCGGATAAGGGCAACCCATATTTTCGACAGGGCCCGCTTTAGTAGGGCACTTATCATCAATATCAGCTACTCCGTCACCATCGGTATCAGGACAACCTTTTAAAGCCGCTGAACCCATAGCAGTAGGGCATCTATCTTCCGCATCTATAATGCCATCTCCATCAGTATCAATTGGAGCAACAACTACAGGAGGTTTTGGTGCTTCATGTTTTTTATGTGGGAAACTAACTGCGACGCCTAAGCTGTGGTATAAATTATCTGCAGTATTATCTGTAATATGAAGACGGTATTGTGTTGTTAAAAAGAAATAAACTGATTCATTAACATTTGCCTGTATACCAAGACCTAATGGAGCAAATGCACCCAATTCGCTTTGATAATAAGATGCACCGATACCTGCAATTAAGTAAGGAGTAAATATGTACCTGTCTGACAATAATTTAATATTTAATGACGCTGTTAAATCCCCTAAAAAATTCTGTTGCTGAGATTTAGAAGGATCTATATTAGTTGGCGCAGGGTACAATGCCACATTTGAAGTTGGGTATTGTACAAATGAACCGGAAAAAGCTGCAGCAAAATCAATATGACGGGTGATTCCTTTCATATAATCAATTGCAAGCCCTGGAGTCAGCTTACTGATATTAGACCAGTTGTGCTGATCATAAACTGTTTGAAAGCTATTATGCACTAAATCCTGAGGCGTCTGAAAATCTTCGAAAAAGAAATGTACGCCAATTGTGGATGCTTTTACATCAGGATGCTTTTGAGCAAATGCACCAAGACAAAGTAGTGCGACGGATAATGTAACTAGGATTTTTTTCATAGTATAAAGTTTATTTTTTTGAGTAAATACGTTCAGTTCCAACTGATTAATATTGATAAAACAATGATTTTTAATGATCTGACAATTTATATGCCAAAAACTTTAACACTCCATTTTATACAGAAGAAACGCAAAGTTATAACCAAAATAAATAAATGGGGAATTTTTTACTCACTAAAAAAATATTTATCTCTTATTTTTTTATCTCTACCATAGATATCATCATAAAAAACAAGTTTATCATCTTTGCCTTCGCAGGTAAAATATAAAATATACAAGGCTAATCTATTTCTAACAGGTAGCATTCGCTTTTCTTTATTAGTTAATAAATTCAATACGGTATCTGTATTATACATTGCTTTTTGTCCGGCTTTTAAAGAAAGGCTATCATTTCTAATAAGATAAAAAGCTAGTTTTTCCCATTCCTGTACGCGAACACAACCATGGCTTAGATCTCTGGTATTATTTTTAAATAAATAACGCTGGTTTGTATCATGTAAATAGATCGCAAAAGGGTTGTTGAAATTAAATTTCATTACGCCTAAAGAATTATCATCACCACTCCCCTGCACAACATTGTAGGGAATACCCATCTTATATTTCTTCCAATCAACAGTTGTAGGGTCAATTACATCCCCTGTTTTATTAATCAAATGAAGTCCTAGTTTATTTAAGTAATTAGGATCAACTTTTAATTTAGGTAAATATTGTTTAACGATAATACTGTTGGGCACTGTCCAGGTTGGATAAGTGATCATATTAGTGATATTACCCGTTAATAATGGCGTTGGTGTTGTAGGTTTACCACAAATTATTTTTGATTCAAACGCAAGTGTGTCATGATCCCATACATGTAAAACAAAGCTGGGAAGATTCACCCAGATATATCTTGCCGGTATACTATCCGGCATGTGTTTGTACCTATCAAGCGTAATGGCTATAGATTTAAACCTGTCTATATCATTTTGATTCATTACACTAATTAGAGCACTTGATATAACACCATCAGGCTTCAATCCTTTTTTAATTTGGAATTGTTTGATGGCTGTATCTAACAATCTGAACGTTGGCAGTGAATCTACAAAACTGATGCAATGACTTTCGTATAATCTTTGTTGTAGAACCTTTACAAAAGAAACTGAATCTGTTTTACTTTTTACATTATACGGATATGGAACAACTGTATATTTATGCAGATCCATACTATCTAAAAAGCTCCTGATATTATTTCTAATATTCCAATAGCCTCGATACTTTGGTTCTAAGGAATTAAAGACTGTAGCCACCTGTTTTTTATCTATTACTTTGCTTAAAGTTGCTGCATAAAAACTATCGGTTATAACAGAATCAGCACTTTTAGCAAACACGCTATCAACAGGAATACGACCTAGTTTTAAATCTTTTGTTATATGCATGAATGCGTCAGTTAATAACAGATCCGCATTTGTCCAAAGTGTTGCATCTTTTTTATTCGATGCATCTTTCTGTAATGTATCGCGTAAAACACTTAATTCTTTGTAATGGTAATCTTTACGAAATAACCCATACAAAGCTGCGTTTTGAATGAAAGAATACATTGAATCTGCTAAAGGATCCCATTTTTCCTGATGACTCCAAATATTTTGGTATTTGTTTGCAATGTAAAAACTGTTTACCGGATGAAGATATTGTAATTCAATACTGTCTTCGGTTCTGCCGCCGTTATCAAGGGCGTATTCCAATTCATCCTGGATATTTTCTTCAACAGTCTTATCCATTTTTTCAGGGCTAGAAACAATTTGTTTAGAACTTTTTTTATGATGACAAGAAAAGAGTAGAACACACAACAGTAAAGATGTGGAAAGTAGGATTATATGCTTATAACGATTCATAAATGATAGGGTAAATTTAACTTCTAATAATTAACTTTTGATGATTATATACAATTCACACCACAGACAATTTATAGTGTAGTTCTTGTTTCCAAATGTTTTTCTAATCGTATTTCATATTGCAATGCAAAATCATTGAGGCTCCATCGTGCAGTATGGTCTATAAATTGGTATCTAGGTTCACCATTGACTCTCGTTACTACGAAAGTTAATAAGGGTATTGCAGTTGGTACGCCCCATACAATTTCAAATGTCAGATAATTTGCTATCCTGGTAGTAATATTCAGCTGTGCTTTTATTATAAAACTATCGCTTAAAACATAATAACGAATATGTTTATCTTCAAGGGCGACTGCATCTTGTCCTAATTCACGTTTAAGAACGGGTGTAATATTTTCAAGGACTTCTTTATGATTGTCGTTATAGGCATTAATACGCATGGGCTTCGATATTTTGGCTACGATATGTTTAGCCCAAAAGTATATTTTTTGAATGGTATTCATTGAATAAGTGTTTACTCTATATTTGTAACTATGAAATAAATTGATTTTAACATATAAGCGTTTAGCTTACTTGCAATCGAAAACCGCGAATTTTCTACATCACGCAAGAGAAAAGTTTAAATGCTCACGCCATAGCGTGGGTAGTTGCTTTTTGCGTGATGGTTCTTCGCGGTACCACGATTGCGAAAGTTGATTTGCCCACGCTTATTTCATTTACATATTTTCTGCGAAGGGTATAAGCAGTATCAAAACCCTTCTGTTATGAAAGGCTGTTTAGTAGTAATTTTATTCGGTATACTTTTATTTTGTGGACCTATCGGTTGGATAGCCGCAGTAGTTCTTGCAATTGTTATCCTATTGAAAAAGTAATTAACCTTTCTTCTTTTTAAGAGAAGGAGTGTTTAGGGACATATCAATTAGTTTGTCAAATAAATCAGTAGACTTAATAGTATTAATATATTGCTCAAAGTCCTCAATTTTTAAGGTTGCTATAGAAAGTGTTTGTTCAACTTGTTTTTGTGTAAGTGTACTATCTTTTGGAACAAATACTTTAATACTGGCTTTTTCAAATTCAGTATGTTTTGAAGTAATTGCAACACCTATGTAACCATTTTGGCTTAGAAATGTATGAAACACTTGTGTATTAACAGGGTATAAATTATCTGATAAAGATGGTCTCTGGAACTTCGACATTGATTCTTACAATTTGGTATTCAGTAATACTACGCTCGTAGCTTTCTTCGGTAAATTTTACGGCTTCCTCGTCCGTAAATGTAGGAGGAATTACTGAATTTTCTGTTATCTGCCAACCATATTTCTTCCAAAAGGGATTGATATTAAGTTGTGCTATATATCCTTTAAGATATACATCTGTAAAATCACTAACGACATTTTCAATGGTATCCCGCATTACCAATGAACAATATATTTCGGGGCAGGCGCTGCAATACTCTACCTTCTCAGGGTGCCAAAACACCACGAGTTTCACTGTAACTTCCATAAATGATAATTTTATGCTCGAATTTGAGCAGGTTTAATTTTTCCTTTGCTTTTGGATAGCAATTTGTCGAACCTTATTTGTTCGCTGTCTTTTCGTGTATTGTATTTGAATTGAAACTCTGCACAATATTTTGCCAGATGTTTTTTACTTGGGCGATGATAAATGCCACGTATTGATCTTTTTAATAATGACCAGGCACCTTCTAATGAATTAACATGAACATTACCTCTCACGTATTCTTTTACTCCATGTTGTACTACTTCATGCTTATAACTACGAGATAGCTTTGTATACGCCCACCATTCATCAGTCATTATTTTAGTGCCGATTTTTACATGCTTGTAAATAAGGGGTTCAATAGTTACACGCTTAGCATTTTCTACAGGCATGATAATCAAATTGCCGCCCCTTTGAAGCATCCCAAACACAGGCGTTTTATTGGTTGAGCCTCTGCCACGTTTTCCTCTCATTTTTCCGCCTACATAAGTCTCATCACACTCCACAATGTCTTTCAACGGTTTCATTACTGTATTATGTAACAGCATATAACGAATCTTATGTGCTAAATACCATGCAGATTTTTGCGTAATTCCTAATGCTTTTGATAGTTGAATAGAGCTAATACCTTTTTTATGTGTAGCAATCAAATAAAAAGCTAAAAACCATTTTTGCAATGGTAAATTTGATTGAGCATATATTGTATTCGTAGTAACTTGAAACTGTTTTAAACAGCCAGAGCATTTATGTAGTTTGCCATCTTTATACCTATAGGTTTTATCACATTTGCAATGAGGGCAAACACAGCCGTTTTTCCATAGCTTCTGTTCGAGATATTGGCGACAAGCCATTTCATCAGGGAATTTTTGGAAAAAAGTGGTTAAATCGAGCGTATTTGACATATAAATTCATTATCATATAATATAGTGAATTTTAGCGAAATAAACAAGATTTTAAGCGATTTTTAGGTTAGGTGTGAACAGTATATAATTGCGTAACTTTTTATGGTTGAAAAAAATGAAGCTCTATTAACAAGTTAATTAATTGCGTCCATAAAAAAATACCTTAATAATATTTTTTTGTTATCAAATAGACAAGCAGAAGTTTCATTGATCAGTGATCAATATTGTATAGACAGTTTCAGGTTAGGTTTTGGATCGAATTATTACAATATACTAAATAAAAACGATATTCTTATTCTACATAACACGATGAACACGTTGCTCCAACATCATCATATCCGCTAAAACAAAAGCCGTAACAGCTTCCAGGACAACAGGCACTCTTAATGCAATACAAAGATCATGACGGCCTTTTACGGAAAAATCTTCTACCAAACCTGTTTCAACATTTAAAGTCTGTTGTTCTTTAGGTGTTGATGAAGTTGGTTTGATCGCAATTCTAAAAATCAATTCATTGCTATTCGTTATACCGCCAACAATTCCTCCTGCATGGTTAGTTCTTGTTTTTCCTGAAGCATCGATGATTGCATCATTGTGATCAACACCATACATCTTTGCAGCAGCAAATCCAGTCCCAAATTCTATGCCACGTACAGCTGGAATTGCAAATACTGCATGGCTGATTAATGATTCAGCAGAATCAAAGAATGGTTCACCTAAACCAATCGGTAATCCGTTGACTTTACATTCAACAATACCACCGATACTATCTTTATGATCAATTGCATTTTGCAATCCTTTATCTAAATCTTTTTCGTTACCTATTTCAAGAATAGTAGATTCAACTTTGATACCTGATCCTAAAACTTTCTTTGCAATAACGCCCGCAGCTACTAAACAAACTGTTAGTCTGCCGCTAAAATGTCCGCCACCTCTAAAATCCTCAAAGCCGCCGAATTTTTTTGATGCAACAAAATCAGCATGTCCCGGCCTTGGTACTGCTTTTTGTTTTTCGTAATCTCCGCTGCGTGTATTAGCGTTGTCAAATAAAATAGTAATTGGGAAACCCGTTGTTTTACCATTAAAAACACCGTTCATTATTCTTGGTAAATCAGCTTCTTTACGAGGTGTTGTTCCTTTTGCTCCTGCTTTTCTTCTTTCAATATCAGTTGTAAAATCGTCTACACTTAAAGGTAAGCCGGCAGGACATCCATCAATATTAATACCCACACATTCACCATGTGATTCACCAAAAATGCTTACTCTGAAAATTCTGCCGAAACTATTCACGCTGATTTATTTATTGATTAGTTTAATTGTTTTGTAGGTGCCGTTACTGTTGCGCCTAATAATTTTAAGTGATCGTAAAAATCAGGGTATGATTTATTAATCGCTTCTGCTTCTTCGATAATAGTATTTCCTTTTGCTTTTAATCCAGCCACTGCACATGCCATTGCAATACGATGATCGTGGTGAGAATGAACAGTAGCACCAGTTACACCATGTCCGCCTTTTATCATCATCAAGTCATCCTGTAATGTAATGTTGACATCCATCTTCGCAAACTCTTCTTGTAGCGTAAGTCCGCGATTACTTTCTTTATGTTCTAATCGTCTAACACCTTCTATCACTGTTGTTCCTTCGCAATAAGATGCTAATGCAACTAATGGTGGGAACAGATCAGGACATTCAGTCGCATCGAAATGGAACGCCTGTAATTTACCCGGACCAACAACGATTTGTTTTTCTTCGATTGATAATTTTGCTTTACACATATTCAATGCCTGCAAAATCGCTTTATCTGCCTGTGTAGAAAACACATCTAATCCTTTGATCGTTATTTCTCCCGCAACAGCCCCCATTACTAATAAGAATGCAGCTCCGCTCCAATCTCCTTCTACTGTGTAGTGAATTGGCTTAGGGTTTACAGGTTTAGGATTTATTAAGAATGATTCGTAATTATTATTTACAACATCATATCCAAAATCTTTCATTACCTGTAATGTAAGGTCGATGTATGGTTTACTTTTTAAATTGTTTACAGTGATAGTAACAGGTGTTGTAGCAGATTTGCCATAAGCAAATAATAACCCCGTTAAAAACTGTGAGCTCAATGAACCATCGATCGTGATATTTTTTGGTTGTAATGGGCCTTGTATCTTGATAGGAAGTTTACCCCCGTTCGATTGAATTTTAATGCCAAGCTGAGGAAATATCTCATCGAAGAAATTCATCGGGCGCGTTAATAAACTGCCGGTTCCGTTAATCGTAATTTCGTTTTTATTTAATGCTGCAATGGGTGCAAACATTCTGATACCTAACCCAGCTTCACCACAATTAATAACGCCTGAAGCCCCCTGCCCCGCTGAAGGGGAGATTGAGGAGTCTGCTGAATTATTTGGTGTAATTAGCAGATCGCCGTTGGCTTGTTGGGTAATTATTGCACCTAAATTTTTTATTACATCTTTTGCTGCAAGATCATCATTGCTTGCTCCGGGATTTGAAATTATTGTTTCTTTATCGGCTAATAATGCAGCTGCACATGCGCGTTGCATAGAGCTTTTAGACGTAGGAGCCTGAATTGTTCCTGATATGTTTGAAGGATGTACTGTTACGATCATAGAACGAATTCTATTTATAAACTTTGATTAATAATATTTTCTAACTCATTCAATGGAATTGGTTTTACAACCGCCTTGCCTATTTTATTTAATAAGATAAAGTTCATTTCATTGCTAACCCTTTTCTTATCCATCTTTAACACTTCCCAGATCTTTGCTTTATCGAATTGCAATTGTATCGGCAGATGATATTGGTGTAATAATTTTTCGATCCTGTGTTTTTCTTCACGGGAAAAATGATTGATCTTTTCTGATAACACACATGCTGCAACCATTCCTATGCTGATAGCATGGCCGTGCAATAACGTGTAAATATTTTCTATCGCGTGACCAATGGTATGTCCGAAATTTAATAGTTTCCTATCTCCTATCTCAAACTCATCATTTACAACCACTGTAGTTTTGATGCCCACATTTTTCTGAATCAATTCATCCAATAATTTTTTATCAGATTGAAATGATTCCAGCGTTTTGCTTTCTAAAAAAGAAAAAAGCGCAGCATCTTTTATGCACGCATGTTTGATGATTTCTGCAAAACCATTTACCCATTGTTCTTTAGGTAAAGTATCAAGGAAAGAATAATCGAATAATAAAAATGCAGGTTGTTTAATTAATCCGGCTAGATTTTTATATACGCCAACATCAACGCCGTTTTTGCCACCAATAGCCGCATCAACACTTGCTAAAATTGTTGTTGGAATGAAACCGAATTGTAAACCGCGCATATAGATCGATGCAGCATAACCTGTAATATCTGTAACGACACCACCGCCAACACCAACGATAAAAGTTTTTCTATCCGCCTCAAATGCTATCAGTTGCTGAATAATTTCATCAACTGCTGCTTGTTGCTTATGTTCTTCTCCGGCTTTTAAAACGATGATCTTCCAGCCTGCAAATTTTGCGTGGTGTTTGTGGTAAACATTTTCATCAGTAATAATGATCGTGTTCTCTTTCTTCGTCAACTGCTCTACATAAGAAAAATCAGCATCAAAATAATAAGACACTTTGCTATTGCCAATCTGAATGTTTTCTGTCTTCATTTCACTGAATTAAGAATGAAGAATTAAGAATGAAGAATTCTGTCGATTTGAAAAGTATGCCTTTCTCTCTAGCAGTAAAAATCTTGTCTAAAACTCAGATAAATCCAAGTTGAAAAAATTCTTAATTCTTAATTCCTAATTCTTAATTAAATCTAGGAGTTCATTACTTTATTCTGGTGATTGATTGATTCCAAATGCACTGCATCATAGAATTTTTCAACGAATTCTTTGCTTAAACCAAGACTTTCACCTTTTTTAAAAGCTCTTTCTAACAACTCGTTCCAACGGTTTGTTTGTAAGATAGTGATGTTGTTGTCTCTTTTATATTGACCAATTTTATCAGCAATTTTCATACGGTTGCTCAACAATAAAAGTAACTCATCATCAACGTGGTTGATCTGTTCTCTTAATGTAGCCAATGCCGTTAGGAATTCTTGTTTATCGGTACTTTCAGAACGCCAGATCAATGCATCCAGGATTTCAGCTAAACGTTCAGGAGTAATTTGTTGTTTAGCATCGCTCCATGCGTTATCCGGATCAATATGGCTTTCGATCATGATACCATCAAAACCAAGATCGATACTTTTTTGAGAAACCGATTGTAAAATATCTCTGCGACCACTGATATGTGAAGGATCACAGATCAACAACATTTCAGGATATCTGCGTTTCATTTCAATTGGTAAATGCCACATTGGAGCATTACGGTATTCAGTATTGCCATAGTTAGAGAAACCACGATGGATCATACCAACTTGTTTCAAACCAACTTTTTGTAAACGTTCGATACCACCACTCCATAATTCTAAATCTGGATTGATAGGATTTTTGATCAATACCGGAATATCAACACCACGTAGGGCATCAGCAACTTCCTGCACACTGAAAGGGTTAACGGTTGTTCTTGCACCAACCCAAAGCATATCTACGCCAAAGCTTAATGCATCTTCTACGTGCTTAGCTGTAGCAACTTCTACTGTGATAGGTAAACCTGTAATTTTTTTAGCCTGAACTAACCATGGTAAACCTTTTACACCGATACCTTCAAACAATCCCGGTTTTGTACGTGGTTTCCAGATACCTGCACGTAAAACATCAATTTTTCCGGTTGCAGCTAAACGGGTTGCAGTTTCGATCGTTTGCTCTTCAGTTTCAGCACTACAAGGGCCACTGATGATTAATGGACGCTTGTTCCACTTTTCTTGTATTAGGTCTTTCATTGGTTTTGTTTCTGTTTGCATTGTAAAATTAGTTTTATATTAGCAATCTTTCGTTTATTTAAGATATTGATTATCAGTTACTAATATTGCTGAAATCAATTATTTTCGTTTATTTCTCTCTATCTAATACTTTCTTGATCTTATTAGCATTCTGCATTAGCTCCGCAAGGTACTCATAATTCTCCTTTTCTAAGCAAGATTTGAACTTTCTTAGCTGTGCAATGTGCTCATTTAATACATCTAAAACGTTCTCCCTGTTTTGCATGAATATTGGCGCCCACATAGATGGATTACTCCTTGCCAAACGAACAGTGCTTTCGAAACCACCACCAGCCAGTTCAAAGATGGCATCTTCTTCTTTTTCCTTCTCCAAAACAGTGTTTGCCAAAGCAAAAGAAGTGATGTGAGAAATATGACTTACATACGCTGCATGAACATCGTGGTTAGCCGCATCCATGTAAATAATGTGCATGCCTAATTTTTTGTAAATAGTCTCAACCAGTTCTTCGGCAACTTTATCGCTTTTATCTTTTTCGCAAATAACACAAGCTCTTCCTTTAAAAGCATTTTCTTTTACCGCCGCTTCCGGCCCGCTAAATTCTGTACCCCACATTGGATGCGTCGCTACAAAACGTTTGCGCATCGGATGATTTGCTAAAGCTTTACATAAAGCATTTTTTGTTGAACCTGCATCCACCACAATTTGTTTATCAGTAATCATATCCATGATCTTTTCCATCATCGGAATAGTTGCATCAACAGGTATTGCTACATAAATAAAATCGCTTTGTTTAACTGCATCTTCTAATGACATCGCTTCATCGATCAATCCCAGAGCTAATGCTTTTTGCTCACTCTCCTTAGTTCTGCTAACGCCAATTACGCGTGTGGCAAAGCCATGTTCTTTCATCGCTAGTGCGAATGAACCACTTATTAAACCAACGCCAACTATAGTTACTGTCATGGTTAATTGATAATTGATAATTGACAATTGACAACTTGAAATGAATTATTATTTTTCATTGTTTTGTTTACTTGTCTTGATTATACTTGTTAATAATTTTAATAACTCTTTACAATCTTTATAAAGACTATCAAAAAGTTTTGATTCTAAATACCCTGATTGATTTAAAAGTTCTAACCAGTATTCAGTTTCATTAGTCTCTTTCAATGAAATCGATAATTTATGAATAAAATCGATTCGGCTTTGCGCTTGTTCGCCTTCTCTAATATTTGCTCCAATAGAAGTTCCACACCTCAATAATTGTTTCGACAATACAAATTCTTTTTTTTCAGTTTGCAAATATTGATAACACTTAATTATTCTAAGAGCAAAGAGAAAACTTTTATCCTTTAATATATTGTCTTTTTTCATTGTCAATTTTCAATTGTGAATTGTCAATTCTCGCTATTGCTTCTTCAAATCTCTCAATGCTGCCGCATAAACTAACTCTGATATATTTATCACCTGCGTTTCCGAAAATGCCGCCTGGTGTGATGAATACATTTGCATTGTATAAAACTTCGTCTGCCAATTCATATCCATCTTTATATTTCGCAGGAATTTTAGCCCACATAAACATACCTACCTGATCTTTCGAATACACACAATTCAATAGATCTAACAATTCGTATACTTTTTCTCTTCTTGAATTATACACTTTATTGACACTGTCGTGCCAATCTTTTCCTAAGCTTAAAGCCTTTGCCGAAGCGAGCTGTAGCGGCAAGAACATTCCGCTATCCATATTACTTTTAAACCGTAATACTTCATCAATTCTATCCTTAGCTCCTACTAACATTCCGATTCTCCAACCGGCCATGTTGTGTGATTTGCTTAAAGAATTTAATTCAATCACGATATCTTTTGCCCCTTCAACACTTAATAAACTTAATGGTTCATCATTTAAAATAAAACTGTAAGGATTATCATGAACGATCAGGATATTATGTCTTTTTCCAAAGGCCACTATTTTTTCAAATAATTTTTTATTTCCGTTTTGTCCGGTTGGCATTTGCGGGTAATTCACAAACATCAACTTCACTTTGCTTAGGTCTTTTCTTTCCAATTCAGCAAAATTCGGTTCGTAGTGATTTTCTTCTTTCAAGTCATAATCAACACAAGTACCACTTGCAATCTTAACCGCGCTTCTGTAAGTCGGATAGCCCGGATTCGGCACTAACGCTTCATCTCCTTCGTTTAGGTAAGTCATGCAAATGTGCATAATACCTTCTTTGCTGCCAATCAATGGTAATATTTCTGTATCAACATTTAGTTCAACGTTGTACCATTTTTTATACCATTCGCTGATCGCTTTGCGTAAAATTGGAGAACCCTTATAATTTTGATACGCATGTACATTTGGCTTTACACTCTCTTCACTCAACACTCTAATTACATCCGGATGCGGCGGTAAATCAGGACTTCCAATTCCTAAGTTGATCACCTGTTTGCCGGCTTTATTCATTTCGTCTATCTCTCTTAATTTAGTAGAGAAATAATATTCACCGATACCTTCTAATCTTTTTGCTGTTTTCATTCTTTTCTAATTAATAATTAGTAATTAAAAATTAATAATTATTTATGCTTAATGTGTCTTCTACTTTTAGGGTTTAACTTATTACTTAAGCCTTAGGACTATTTCCATTTTTATAAACGCCGTACACTTTTAATTCTTCTGTTAAAGCAGTCATGCTTTTAACAACTTTATTGAACTGCTTTAAATTATCAAACTCCACATCTGCATGAAAAGAATATTTCCAATCGCTGCCGGGAATTGGGAAAGATTGTAGTTTACTTAAATTCACACCTTCTTCTGCAATCTTCGTCAATACTTTAGCCAGACTGCCTTTTGAATGATCTGTATGAAAATTGATCGACGCTTTATTCGCATCTTCCACTTCAATCGCCTCATCTTCTCTTTGCAAAATCAAAAACCTTGTGTAGTTATGTTTTAATGTCTGAATGCCTGGTGCTATCACATCCAAATTATATAATTCAGCAGCCAGCTTACTCGCAATTGCAGCAATATGTTTGCTTTTATGTTGATGAATATGTTTGGCGCTTAGCGCTGTATCTTCTGATTCAATCAATTTCCAATTATACTTATCTAAAAATCCGAAGCATTGCTGAATGGCCATTGGGTGAGAATGCACTTCTTTAATATCTTCCAATTTTACACCTGGATTTACCAACAGATTTTGTTTGATCTGCAGATAAACTTCACCCACTACTTTAAGATTACTTTTTTGTAATAGATTATAGTTTGGTAAGATGCTGCCTGCAATTGAATTCTCGATCGCCATTACACCGCCATCGCTTTCTTTTTTATTACCTGCGATCTTTATCACTTCGCGAAATGTTGAGCAGCAAATAACTTCTACCTCTTTACCGAAGAACTGCCTAGATGCTTCCTGATGAAAGCTACCTTCAAAGCCCTGAATAGAAACTTTGATTGGAGGATTTGTAGTAGAGATAATTGCTTTATTTATTTTGCTCATTTAGTTCGCTTGATCGTTAGGACTTTAGGTAAACAAAGAATCCCAGCTATTTAGCCGGGATTCTTTTATGTTAATTAGTTATTTCTATTTTTCATTTTTAACAAAAGACTCCCGTACTATTTCTAAAATAGTAGCTAAAATAAAATCGAGTATTTGTTGTTAGTGCCATAATGAGTTGCAAAAATAAGTAAGGTTACTGTAATTGCAAAATAAATGATAAAGTAAAAAATTAAAAGTAAAAAGTAAAAAAACGTTATCGCAGTGGTCATTCCTATTAATACACCCTTTTTACTTTTTATTTTTTACTTCATGAAATAAAAAACGCCCCTAGGAATAGGGGCGACTTTAACGATTGCTTGCCATATGAAAATCTTTAAACCGGATAATTCAAACAAGCAATCTTTTCCGGTTTCTAACTATTTTTTAGTTGTGTCAGCAGCCATCTTCTTAGACGTATCAGCAGCCATTTTACTTGTGTCAGCAGACATTTTAGAAGAATCTACAGTTACAGCAGCAGTATCAACAGTTTTAGTTGAATCAGCCGTTGTTGTTGAAGTTGATGCACCACCACCACAAGCTGTAAGCGCTGTAGCAACTACCATTACGAAAAGTACTTTTTTCATGTTTTAATTTTTTAATTGTTAAGAGAGTTTATATATATAATTAAGGGTTGATACTCGAAATAGAAAAAGGTAACCTATGAAAGGTTACCTTTTTCAAAAATCTCAACCGATTATATTAAATAACCTAAGTCTTAATTATTTTTTTGTTGAATCAACAACAACTGTTTTTTTAGTTGAATCTACAACAGTTTTGCTAGTATCAGCAGCCATTTTAGAAGAATCAACAGTTACAGTAGTAGTTGAATCTACAGTTTTAGTTGAATCAACTGAAGTTGCAGTAGTTGAAGCGCCACCACAAGCAGTAAGAGCCGTAGCTACTACTAAAACGAAAAGTACTTTTTTCATGTTTTTGTTTTAAAATGTTAATTATATATATAATACAGCTTAATACCGGATGTTAAAAAAGGTAACCCTGTTTTTTTTATTATTTTTTTCGTTAGTTTGGGTTACTATTATATATAACCAGTATTAATTACGAAGAGCGTGAGCACAACAGAACAAGAGAAGCAGTTACTGACAGGATTAGCGAAGAATGATAAAACGGCTATAGAGTCAATTTATCGGGAAAATTATGCCATGATTCAAGGATTTGTGCTGAATAATAATGGTTCTGTAGATGATGCCAGGGATATTTTTCAGGAAGCAATGATCGTTTTGTACGAAAAAGCTTTGTCCGGTACGTTTGAGTTGAATTGTCAGTTAAAGACTTTCATGTATTCAGTCTGCAGAAGATTATGGCTCAAAAGATTGCAGCATGACCAGAAATTTACTACGAAAGTGGAAAATTTGCAGGAAACAATACATGTTGAAGAAGAACTGGAAGACCATGAGCGAAAGAACAGCGATTTTTTGATAATGGAAGCAGCCATGCAAAAAATTGGAGAACCTTGTAAAAGTTTATTGGACGCCTATTACCTGCAAAAAAAGAGCATGCAGGATATAGCCAGCGAATTTGGTTACACTAATGCAGATAATGCAAAAACACAAAAATACAAGTGCCTGGTGCGCTTGAAAAAAATATTCTTCGTATCGTATAAAAACGCTTAACAACAACAAAATGGAAGACTTATTAATATTGGAAAATCTTGAACGCTATGTTAGCGGAGAGATGTCGCAGCAGGAAAAAATAGCTTTTGAGGAATTACGCAAAACCGATCCTCATGTTGATCAATTGGCTGTTGAACATTCTTATTTTTTGCATGAATTAGACAGATACAGCGCTTTAAAGAATTACAGGCATTCTTTACATGAAATAGAAAATAAACTGGCTGATGAAGGTTTGATAAGCCAGCCGCAAATAAAAGGCGCTGAAAAAGTTGTTTTCTTATGGAAACGTTACAGGCGCTACATCGCTGTTGCAGCTTCTATTGCAGCGATCATATCCTTTGTAAGTACCGGCATTGTAGTTAATTATGCTAAAACATCCGGTAACGAAAATTACGAGTTATTAGTAAATAAGATCAATCAAACAAATAACGAGATATCTAAATTAAAGAAAACAACTACTCAGTTAAACAATAACCAGGCAAAAATAAAAGAGCCTGCTATTGGTTACAGAGGTACAGGTTTTTTAATTGATGGGAAAGGGTATTTAGTTACTAATGCGCATGTTGTGGAAACAATGAAAAGCGTGTACGTACAGGATAACAAAGGAAACTATTATGCAGCTGCAACTGTCTATTTAGATAAAAATGCGGATCTGGCTGTTCTTAAAATAAAAGATTCTACCTTTAAAACATATAACTCTCTACCCTACAGTATCAAAAAAACAAATGCTGACCTGGGCGAACAGATATTCATACTTGGATTTCCCAGAAATGAAGTTGTTTATGGAGAAGGTTATTTAAGCGCTAATAGCGGTAACAACGGGGATTCGAGTGCTTATCAGTTATCTATTCCTGCCAACCCGGGTAATAGCGGCGGCCCGGTTATCAATGGAAATGGTGAAGTGATCGGTATCATTACCGGTAAAGACACTAAAGCCGATGGTGTTGTATATGCTATCAAATCTAAAAACATTTTTAATTTAATAGCAGCAGCTAAAAATGCTGATACAACCAATACCTTAAAGATAAAAGCCCCAACAGGCAATGGTTTAAGAGGTTTAAACAGAGTGCAGCAAGTAAAGAGAATGGAAGATTATGTGTTTATGGTTGTAGGCAACTAAATTTATTCTGATCAAAACATATCAATAAAAAAGCGGTGAAATTTCACCGCTTTTTATTTTATTATAACTGTTTGCCCAATCCTAATATCGTATATAATATTTTTATTTACTCATTTGTTCGATCACATCAGCAGTAACACCGGTGAAAGAGAAACCTCCATCATGAAAAAGATTTTGCATGGTAACCATTTTAGTTAAATCACTGAATAAGCTTACGCAATAGTTTGCACAATCTTCGCCACTTGCATTACCCAAAGGACTCATTTTTTCTGCATAATTAATAAAGCCATCAAATCCTTTAACGCCACTACCCGCTTTGGTACGTGTTGGCGATTGAGAGATCGTGTTAACACGTACTTTTTTACGTGTACCATAGTAATAACCGAAATTACGCGCGATGCTTTCTAACATAGATTTAGCATCAGCCATATCATTATAATCTGGGAACACACGTTGTGCAGCGATATAGGTAAGCGCTACTACAGAACCCCATTCGTTGATCGCATCTAATTTCATAGCTGTCTGTAATACTCTGTGTAAACTGATAGCAGAAATATCTAAACCTTTATGTGTAAAATCGTAATTATTTTCAGGATAAGAAATTCCTTTACGTACGTTGATGCTCATTCCGATTGAATGCAAAATAAAATCAACACCTCCACCAAAATGTTCCATTGATTTGGTCAAAAGGTTGGTTACATCTTCATCACTACTAACATCACAAGGAATTACAGGAGCATTCACCGCTTCGGCCAGTTTATTAATTTCGCCCAAACGCATAGCGATCGGTGCATTGGTTAATACTATCTGTGCTCCTTCTGCGTGACAACGTAAAGCTGTTTTCCATGCAATTGAGTTTTCATCCAGCGCGCCGAATATGATTCCTTTCTTTCCTTTTAATAAGTTGTATGACATTGGTTAAATCGTTTTGAGCGGCAAAAATAGCATTCTAATTCTTTTAAAGAAAACTTCTTTTTAAAGTCTGACGGGCTCCATCTGACTTTAAATTTTGCAAAATGCTAAAAAATAGTAATAAGTCAGACGGAGCCCGTCAGACTTATTACTATTTTTCTCTGCTAACATTTCAGATTTCAACTAAATCCCTATATCTTTGCCGTCCGAAAATGTCGAGGTAGCTCAGCTGGTTAGAGCATCGGATTCATAACCCGAAGGTCGGCAGTTCAAGTCTGCTTCTCGATACTAAGCTCAAATTCTTTCTAATAAAGGACTTGAGCTTTTTTAGTTTTATGACCTTATTGGTAAAAGTGCATTGCAGTTAACACATTCGTTAACACTTTTATGTTTTTACCATGATTTTACTACCATTTGGTTGCTATTGTTCTCCATTAAAAGTGCATCCTAAGAACTGGCAAACCTCCTCTGCTCCTATCAAAAAGGATTGGTATGTTTTCTACAGATTTTATGATCCGGTGTTTAGAGATTCTCCAAAGCTTAAAAAAGGCAAGCTTGTTATTATTAAAGGCGTTAACCATTTTAAAACAAGAACAGAGAGGCAAAGTGAAACTCAATTACTTCTTGATCAGGAACTATTAAAGCTTAAAGAAGCCGCTTACAACCCTATTACAGGCAAAAGCATGCATATTCAGGAATCCTTTGAAATTGAGCCATTCACGCCATTTATAGAAGCACTGACCAAAGCTGAACAAAGAATACAAGTAGCCCCTTCAACAAGGAGGGATTTACGTAGTATGCTGCGATATGTAACGAATGCAGCAATACATTTAAGATACAATGAATTACCAATTAAAGCTATCAGCAGAAAACATATCAAGCAAGTTCTCTCCCATATTGATATTTACTATGGTGAGAATTCTTACCGATACAATAAAATACGTAGCTATCTGATGATTCTGTATAAGGAACTAATTGAACTGGAAACGGTTGAAGTAAATCCGTTAAGGGATATTGCCAAAAAGAAACGAACTGAAAAATTAAGAAGGCTTCCATCCATAGAAGACAGGTGCACTATTGATCAATATTTGAAAGAGCATCAATACAGGCTTTGGTTATTCATGCATATTTTCTTTCATTCAGGTGCAAGACTTACTGAAATGATGAACATTCAAAGACAGCATGTCAACCTTATTAAGCAGACGTTCATCGTTACCATTAAAAAAGGTTCTTATTACAAGGAAGTAGAGAAACCCATCAAAAATATTGCTCTACCATATTGGTTGGAAGCAATGGCTTCAAGTAAAAATAATGATTTCATTTTCTCTAAAGGATTAATGCCAGGTACCGAACCTATACAATCATTTCAGATAACCAAACGATGGAACCTGCACGTTAAAAAGAAACTTGGTATCAAAGAGGATTTCTATTCTTTAAAGCATTTGAATCTTGATGAAACTGCTGCATTACTTAATATCAATGATGCAGCAGCAATGGCCTCTCATACTTCAGTTACAGTAACATTAAAACATTATGCTATTAATGAAACTCAACGACAGAATGAGAGGCTAAAGCTGGTTCATAATAAATTTGCTTAAATTATTAAGCTGCTTTTTCCGCTTGGCTCATATAGGTTAAACAAGTAGGATTCGTCCTTTTACCATTTAAGTAGTTTTTGCATGTACTGTAAGGGATATTGTAAAATTCAGCAGCTTTTTTAACACTAATAAAAGTCAGTCCGGTACATGCATTTATTACAGATTTACCCATTTTTATAATTAAACCTGTACTGTATGCGTGTTGCATATTTTCCTTATGAGTTACCCATTCTAAATTTTCAACCTGATTACAAATCTTGCATCCATTTTTGTGATTTACTTCAGGTTTGTTAGCTGGATTGGGAATAAAAGCCTCCGCTACTAGAATATGGATAAAAGTAACTTTTACCTGACTAAATTTAAATAGCCTGACTTCCATATAACCACAATTATTAACTCGCCCTTTAATTATTTTGGCCTTGATCTTACGATGTTTATTGCCTGAATAAGAAACAATCCTCTCAACACTTTTTAAAATTCCGGTATTGCTTATTTCGTAATACCCCTCGAAATTGGCTACAGGTTTAAATTCTAATAATGTTGCACTTATTACAGTCCACTTATTTTCTATTTCTATTTTTTGCATTTGTTTGTTTTAAAATTGTCCACCATCCAATCGTCTTAACACTTATGGATGGATGGACAACATTATTCTTAATTATTCCACAGATACTGTTTTATCTGTACCATCATCATTTCCATCCTCCTGCTGCCCACCTGTTCCATCATTAGAAGGTTGAACGAATGGATGCGCTTTACAAATATTACCTACAGTGGAGCGACCTATATCAACTCCCTCTGCTTTCATTATAGCATGAATCTGAACAATAGTTTTCTTTTCATTACGTAATTGTAAAACACGTTGTTCTCTGCTAATTTTCTGTTCATTATTACCTTCTGATTTAGCTAACTGTTCAAAAGGAACTCTAGCGCCGGTATTAGTAAAACCATCACCTGCATAATCAAATTTCAATACGTAACTTCTATTTTTTGAAGTTTCATCAAGGTGATTCGCTTTTATTAGACAAAGATGTCTTAAGCTTGGGTCACCAAAATCCTTTCTTAACTCTATCACTGTTCTATTCGATGATTCAATACCTTGACTTCCAAGTAGATTATCTTTATGAGGAGGTCTAAAATCATTTTTTTTACCGCAGTGGTGGTTAAATACAAATAAAGTTTTGTGTTTATGAGCCAATTTTTTGTAATCCTTAAAAAAGAAACGCACTTTGTTCGATTGGTTCATATCTCCACCGTATAAATCAGACAATGTATCCGCTATGACAATATCTGTAGGATTGGCAGTCAATAATTTATCCAACTCACCAAGCAAATTTTCTTCTGATGTTATTATTTCTAATCTTTCATATACGCTTTTATCTTCTGTACTTTTTGAAAGATTAATTAATCGCGGACAAATACTATACTCATCATCTTCCGTTGAAACATAAATAGCTCTTCTATGTTCTGCCTTTAATTCAAAACCCAGAAAACTTTGACTGCCATTTATAATTGCATTAGTTAATTGAAGTAAGAGCATACTTTTACCAAGATCACTGCTACCGGCAAGCGTAGCCATCCCATATTTTGGAAATAATCCTTTTACTAACATGGGGATTTCTGTGATGCCCATTTCCATTATTTCTTTAGCAGATTTAATCCAAGGCTTCTTCACTGAAGCTTCTTGTATTATTTCGCCTGTCTCAATTGCTATAATTTTAGCACTTTCAATGTGTTCTGTAACAAGTGGTAATTGTGACTCACTTTGGTCTTCTTTCTTAAATTCCATAATTATTATTTTTGTTAAGACACAAAGCTGGCTGAAAATGAAGGACTGTACAATCCTAGCACCATCCTATTAGGATAATTTAGTTTTTTAAATGCAATGCTGTATTGAGTTTGATGAGTAGACAATTTTACAACCTAATCCAAAAAAGGATTTATAAGTTGTAAAAATGGAGAAATGAATGCAATAATTGATACTAGATTTACATCTAATATTCTATTTCTGAGCTTAGTGATTTAACTCTATTCGTGAACCAATCTTTGCTCTTGTTTCTATTTTTGATTTATTCAAATAGTGAGAAATTGTCACTTCACTCAAAGGGTTTCCTTTAGAATCCAAGAAATTATTTACCAGTAGATTTACGATATCTTGCTTTTCTGCTTTTAATAAAGGACTAGTTTCAATGCCCTTTCCTTTTTCTTGTCCTTTTAATAGATCATAAAAAAGAGTAGCTAGTACATTTGTTTTCCCTAACCATTGAATTTTAGGAACAGCAACAGCTATACGATCATCTCGAAGTGAATTGCTTTTTTGTATTGTTTCTAAACAATCATAGTATTTCTGTAATTCATCTCTTCTTAACTTCTCAAATTCAATTTTGTCTTTTGCAGTCGGTGCAAACTTAAGTTCTTCAATACGAGCATTTTCATAAGCATAATCAGCTATTTCTAATGATGATAAGATTTTACTTATTCTTGCTTTATAAAATTCTGCTTCTTTATGAAATTCTGTTGTATCAAATAGATTAGAATTTTTATATAGATTGTCAATTATATGATCAGGCGGAAAAAAAAGGGGGCCATTATTCTCATCGAAGTACATAACAGGTTCTTCATGATAAGCTTTGGTTTCATATGTAAATAACCTAACACTCAGAGGCGTAAATAATTCTTTGATATTATTCATAAATGCTTGATTTATTTGCAAAATAAATATAAGATTTAAGACCTATAAATTTTATTTAATTATTTTTTAAAGATGCATAAATAAAATGCTCACAGCATCTCAGTATGATTACTACTTTTCAAATAAAATTAAACAGAATTGAATACGTATAACTTTTAATAGCATTATTATCACTAATAATCAAAAACATTATACCATAATCAAAAATATTATTTTATTTTTTTTAAAATTTTTATATGCATGATTATTTAGGATACATCTATTCATCAGGCCGGGTATAAATACCCTTGCCTGCATCAACCCGTACTAATACTTAACCAAAAAATTAAGTATGAAAAGACCAAGGTTCATTAATTACGGATTTATTAGAAAAGCAAAGCATTTTTACCATAGACATTACTTCTGTATATCCTGCAACGCTTCAATTATTGTATACCAACTGAGTTTTGGAAGTTATTTGCACTATAACATTAGAACAAGGAAGTCTGAGATATCGCAATTACCCTTTTAGTTCATTGCCTTTTCAGGGAAATAGGTAAGCAGTATTTACCCTGCATAGAAAAACTTTGCCAAATACCCACACACAAAACCCTAGCTACAGTATTTGTCACAGTTTTGCCTGCCCTTCGTAAATCTGCTTCTCGCAATATTTTTTTCGTACTAATTATCTGTTATAAGAAAACTGAATTAGTACGAAAAAACTTGCTCACTTCTTTTATGTCTGCCACCTTCATGGCCTTTATCTGCGTTACAGTTTCCTTTCACAAAACCCACACTCATGCTACGCATGCTAAACAGGAAACTTTCACTGTGCAAATATCGCAGCTATCGCTGCTTTACTATTTGCCCCATCTAAAGGCATGGCAGGTGGGTGGCAGAAAAGCACCATGCTAAACAATAATTGCACAGGAACATTTAATCATTATTCAGCTTTGGAATATGCAATTATCATTTATCATGGTGTACCGCTTTTGAAGCTAAATAAAGGAAGGAGTTCACACTAATCATTAACACTTAATAATTACAATTATGAAAACAGTATTAAAAGCCAACGAGATTACAGTTAAGTACAAACCTATTAAAAGGACAAAACAGATAATTAATACTTCAAATGATGCTTACAACATTTTGATGCAGTTCTTCTCAGAAGATACTATCCAATTACAGGAGCAATTTGTTGTCCTCTACCTTAATAAAGCTAACAAGGTTATTGGTGGTTATAAGGTCTCCTTTGGAGGCATTTCAAGTACTACTGTTGATGTTAGGATAGTTCTATCAGTGGCTTTAAAAATCCTTGCCACAGGCATTATTTTAGCTCACAACCATCCATCCGGCAACACTAAACCATCTACTGCGGATCAGGAATTAACAAAGAGAATAAAAGCAGCAGGCGATCTAATGGATATTTCATTGCTCGATCATTTGATAATAACAGATGAAGCGTATTTGAGCTTTGCAGATGAAGGATTTTTGTAATTAACACCTTTATTGTATTAACTGTCTTAACTATATTAACTAATAGTAAACGTAGTTAAGCTAGTTAACTTTGTTTAGGCTCAAAATGTCATCCATCCAAATGTATTATAGTAAGTGGATGGATGGACGATTATTAATATGATATTTCAAATTAATTACTGAGAAACATTTTGGTGCATGTCTACAAAGCAAGAGGTAAATGCTAAGTGCCTACGTTATGAGCATAGGTGCTTACTTTACTTTTGATAATAGATTTTCATTACCTTAGCTACTTAACCAATAAAACTTAACAACTAAGAAAAAGAGTAGATTTTAAAATAGTTAGCGTTTAGCTATAAATTTCCTGTAAACTGAAAGGTCGAAAATTTCAAATTACATACGGGAGGTATTAGTTAAGTGCCCATGCTAAAAGCGTGGGTTCTTACTTTACTTTGTATGTAAGGAATTCGACCTCCTCAGTTTACGAGTAATTGTGAGACCTGCGCTTTTTCATTGGTACAAACACTCGTTATGAAAAAAACAACACTCTTAGCAGGGTTAATTGCCTGTATCTTCTTTATGTCCTGTAAAAAGGATAGTTCTTCAAGTAGTCCTTCATCAACCGGCACCACTATAAAATATGAAATCACAAGTGCAGATACTAGCATTTTTGGAATTTATGCTACGGCGGCAGGATATGATTTAAGCTTTTATGCGCCAAATACAAATGATTGGACAATGACTTTCTCAATAACTAAACCATATTCTGCACATTTAGAATATTTAGGATCGAAAGCCTCAACATTAACTATTTCAGTAAATAATAATGTTGTTAAAACACAGGTATTTCCAAGTAATACCTCAATGCCGTCAATTTATTACACCGTAAATTAATTAGCGATGAAAAAATTATTATTTCTAATACTTATATTTTTAAGTAGCCGCGCTTTCTCTCAAACTGATTATTATCAGTATGACCCTAATACCGGTGCTTCTACAAAAGTTGGTTATAGCAGACCAAGCAATGAAGGCGTAACCTTTAGTCCTTATGTAGAAACTAACCCGGTTAATGCTATGGTTGCTGTAGGCATGTACAAACAACAACAATATAATAATAATTCAAGAAATATTCGATCGGTAATTAATGATATTTCGGGGTTATTAAGTAGTATAAATAAATATGATCCTGATTTTGTTACACAGGCTACCAATAATATAAACGATTATATTAGTCAAATTAACAAACTCGATTGGACTGATGAAAATAATTACCAATCAATTATGAATAACCTAGCCAGCTATAAAACTTACGTAGAAAACAGCGAACAAACAATTATGGATAATTATTATAAAAACAAACATCAATAGGTGAATTGTTACAACAGCAATGCAAAAAGTATAACATTAAACATTTGATTTACAATATCATTTAAAATTCTACTCGCGATATAATATCATATATATTTGTGTTAGGCACAATTTTAAAGACCACCCAAACATTTGAAAAATTCAATTTTTTATTCTTGGCAGTCGGACTTACCTAATAACAGTAACAGAGGGTTTATAGAATCTTGTATTGTTAAAGCGATTAAAGAGCTAGACAAACTTGGACCATTTTCAATTGAACTTAACATTGACCGTGACACTAAGAATGAACCTGGCACTCCTGATATTGCTGAAAGCTTATTTAAGAAAATAGAACGGGCAAAAATCTTCATTGCAGACATCTCAATAATTAATGAAACCTATGCGGGGAGAAAAACTCCTAATCCAAATGTTCTTATTGAATTAGGTTTTGCAGCGAGAGCACTTGGCTGGGAGAAAATCATTTGTATTTATAATACTGACTTTGGAACAATTGAGGACTTACCATTTGACCTTAGACAAAGGAGAACTATTTTATACAGTTTAAAAAACTCTCCCAAACCGACAGTTAGAACTACAATATCAAAAGCCATTGCCTCATCTATCAATAATTTACATTCTTCGGGTTTATTGTTCGATTCAATAAATGATTATTTAAAAGTTCAAGTTGACACTGAAATCTTAACTATAATAAATCACCTACGAAAAATAATTTGGAATTATTCAGAACCAAATTCGTTTAAACTCATAAACCAATTTATGAATTTAACAGACTCTCAAATTCTTGAAAATCTTAAAAATTCGAAATTCATAGGTTTTCAAATTTTCAAAAAATTAGAAGTTAATGAGAAGAAACTTCAGAGTATTTTAGACAAGGTTATTTCTTCACCACATCACGGAAAAGAAATTGCGACTGTTATAATCGATTTAATAAGATGGACTGGTGGGTTCGATAATTTCAATAGAGATAGAACTAACCCTAACTTATTTCTAGCAACTGGGCAGATAGAAAAAAAATATAAAGTAGTTAGTGGTTTAGAACTAAATCCTAAAAACACCGAATTTCCTGACAGATTTATTTTGCTAAAGAAAATTGATGAGCAACACGGAGCTGTTGAAGATTTCGGCGACTTTATTGAAAGAGATAAGATTGAAGGCTTAACCAAAATTTATGAATTGAACTCTGGCTTTTTTAATTCATATTTAATGCAAATCAGAGAATTTATTAGGATTGGAGAAAGATGGTTAGACCTGACAAATGGTGAGTTTATAATAGATAATAACAAAATGTTCGAGATAAAAACTGTGCCTAACATTAGTATTACTGCAAGTGGAGATGAACGTTGAAACTTCGGCTGTGCTTTTGTTCCAGCAGACGTTTCTCAATTTGGCTTTTAGTTGTTAACTTCAACTTCATGTTTTTAATTGGGCTTAGTTCCGGGCAGACTTTTTTCAAATTTCGCCACAAACGCCAATGCGCAAACGTTGGCAGCAATTTTAAAATGACACTGCTTTTATGACAACATGCTTTGAGGACATTTGTAATTGCAGTTGCAATTTGCAAGATGCAACGTTTAACGACATTATAAAAGCAGAAACAAATTTTAAATTTAGTCTTTACGATATTTGCCATTCAAATATTGGATGGTTCACAGACACTTCAATATGCAGCGACCATTATCTTACAAAGTGGACGATTGACACAAATGAAGGGATATATTTTTTATGGCATAAAGACGGTTATTGTGACAAACACAATCTATTTCACATGAAGTGCTTGTATGTTGGAAAAGGACAAATTCTTAGGAGGATAATTAACCATTTTAAATTAAAGGATTTCAGCCAAGAAATGTTAGTTTACTTTACGTACTTTACAATGTCAAACAGGCAATCAAAGTATGTTGAGCAATTAATTCTTGACAATTACAATATTCCCCATAACAAATACGAAAAGAAAGGCTCAAAAAATTTGTGCATGTACTTTACGCAAAATGAAGTTGACTAAAAACAAAAAATATGGACTTAAAAGATTTTATCAAAAACACAATTTCATCAATTAGCCATGCAATAATTGAAAGTCAGTTAGAACTTAACGATAAAGGTGTAATTGTAAATCCAGAGAAAGTTGAAATTGGAAAAAATGGAGACAAGTTGCTAAGAAGCGATGGTTGGAGATACATTCAAAACTTAGATTTTGACATTCTTGTTGGAGTTGAAGAACAAAAAGAGGGCGGTGGCAAAGGGGAGCTTAAAGTAGCGGGAATTTTAAGTATTGGTGGTGGTTTAAATGAACAATCAGTTAATCAAAACCAAAACAGAATAAAGTTTAATATTCCTGTTGCGTTTTCAACAACACCGACACCAGAGATATACAAGAGCAATAAAGGGCAAATCTCTGTTCAATAAAACTATTAGTTATAAATTTAACTTCAGTTCTGGGCGGACAGTTGGTCAATTTCCAAACTGCACAAAGCCTCGAACGTTGTACGCAAATTATTTTCGAGTAAACCGCTTATTAAGTAAGAAAAGCAAATGTGTAATATCGCCTTAATCGCAACATCACATAAGGAGAATGGAATGTGTAACATAAAAGAACTTCTTAAAATACTTCAAACGATTAAGCCTGATGTTATTTTCGAAGAACTCTCTCAAAAATTATTCACTGATATCTATAGCGGTGGACTATCTGACTCGTTAGAGACTAACACTATTAAAATTTATTCGAATGAGAAAATTGTGAAACACCTTCCAGTCGATGTTGATGGAAATCAGTTAATTAACAGGAAGCTAAAAGATTCAATCTCTAATATGTTTGAGATCTTCAATAGAAACCATGACTATCGGGACTTAGGATTGCAACTGCATAAATACTCATATGAATCTGGATTTCCCTATTTGAATAGTATCCAATGTGAAAAATTGCTTGCAAAGAAATATTTTTTTGAGCAAAGGTTGGCAGAAGGTTGCAAGCAAGGAACCCTTGTATCGGTGCATCAAACTTGGATAAGAATTAATGAATTTCGTGAACGCCAGATGCTTGCCAATATCTACAAGTATTCAAAGCTTAATAACTTTGAGAATGCCATCTTTTTGGTTGGCGCAGAACATAGAAAGCCAATCATTGATTTAGCAAACCAAAATGAAATTGAGAAGGAAGCAAGTATAAATTGGAACTTTCGATATTTTGTTAATTAAAGATTGTTCATAACCGCATACAACATTGCATCGTTGCATTGGCATTAGGTCGCTACACCTCGTCCATCCATCTCAATACATATAGAAGTTTGGACGGATGAATGATTTTACAGTTAACACTTTAGTTAACACTTTTGAAAATATTTCTTACATTTGCAAAACAACCGTTCACTGTAATGCAATACCCATAAGGATTTACAGAAAGTAATTTAGCTTTTAAATCGATTCATAACCCGAAGGTCGGCAGTTCAAGTCTGCTTCTCGATACTAAGCTCAAATTCTTTCTAATAAAGGACTTGAGCTTTTTTAGTTTTAGGAAGTATTTATTATAGCAATAAACGCAACGTCCCTTTCAGGAGACGTTGCTGGAAGAGAAGGACTTGAGCTTTTTAGTTTTAGGACTTATTCGTTAGGAACTCCCTCTTCGAGAGAATATTGTTGAGAATAATCAGGGGGTTGCTACAATCGTACCCGTGAGAATCGATGATATACAAACTCCATCAAAAGCATGGACTTCATAAGAATAGCTCGCTGGGCTAGTTGGCAAAGCATTTATTGTATAGGTGTTACCTGCTGTAAGAGCAGCTGATATGTTCGCAGACAGAACGCAATACCCCATACCTGCTCCTGTAGCTGCGCCACCTATTGTATACACTACACTTGTAATTGGTGTACCAACAGATACGATTTGCGCTGAATTGCCCGAGGTTAAAGTTATAGTTGGTGTAGGATTTACTATGATTGTATATGAGCTTGACGCTCCTATACCCAATCCTGTAGTGGGTGTTACTGTAATAGTTGCTGTTATAGGGAACTCCGTAGTATTCGTTGCTGTAAATGAAGCTATATCTCCTGTGCCAGATGATGAAAGACCTATTGCTGAACTACTATTAGTCCAGGTAAATGTAGCCCCTGAAGGAGTACTTGCAAAAGCTGTTGCTGCCACGGTACTGCCATTGCATACCGTCACATTTGCTGGCACAGTTACAGTTGAAGTCGGAAGTGAGTTTACTGTAATAATACCCGTGGCTGTTGATGTACAAGTACTTCCCGCAGTTGTTATTGTATATGTAAACGGACTTCCTAATGACGTAGTCGGTGTTCCTGATATCCTAAATCCCCCTCCCGAAAAAATACCTGTAACACCTGGTGGTAGACCTGTTATTGCTGCTCCAGTAGCTCCTCCTAACTCATAGGCAATTTGCGAAATAGCATTATTAACATTTACTGTTTGAGATATTGAACTAAATGCTGAACTTAAACTAATTGTTGGACAAGCAGTATTAATTACTGTAATAGAACCTTTAATGACAATGTTATTGCAACTATTTTCTGTTGTTGTAACAATATATTTAAAAGGACTACCAACTGATGTTGTAGGTGTTCCTGATATAGTAAATATTCCTTTGGAGAAATGTCCTGTAACACCTGGAGGCAATGTTCCTAAAATATTAATGTTGAGAGTATCAATTATATTACTGTCAGCTACTATGTTAGTTAATACGGAATACTTAATAGGAGTGATAGCTGAATCTACTGCTACTGTTTGCGAATCTGTTGCAGCCGCCGAATTTAATGAAATTTCTATACAAGAAGCTGATGACAAAGGACTCTTTTTACAAGAACATATGATTGTAGTTGTAACAACAATCATTATGGCAAAAAAAATAACTGTTTTTTTCATAGTAGCATAGTTTTGATTATAGGGAAAAGACCATCGCTATTACAATATACTAATATTATCATAAAAAGGTTGGGTATTAAAATTATTTATACGACTTACATACGGTTAAATCTGATAAACATAAATTAATTTCATATTCTAATACTTACCTCCTCCCTTTGAAGTATAAATTAAAATTATAAATGGCTATCAAATCAACCACAAATTGGTTGGATATTGACATATTACCCGATACTAAGCTCAAATCCTTTTTAATAAAGGGGTTTGAGCTTTTTTAGTTTTAAGACTTATTGGTAAAAACAGGTTACAGTTAACACATTCGTTAACACTTTTATGTTTTTATAATGATTACTACCTTAGGGATGTTACTGTTCCCCATTATAAAGTGCATCCAGAATTGGCAAACATCCGCTGCTAAGTTAAGAGAGGTTGGTATATTTTCTACAGATTTTATGATCCGGTGTTTAAAGATTTTTATTCAAGTTTAAACATAAAAAACATGTGTATTAATTTCGCAATAAATATCTAGTAAGAATCTTCTTTATAACAATTCTTCGTTTACTTTTGCATCACATTGAAATCTATATTGTATGAAAAAATATTTTCTACTTGTCTCTATTTTGTTATTGTTGATTGCAAATCTTTCCTTTGCACAAGGCGTAGCTGTTAATACAGATGGCAGTACTGCTGATCCATCAGCAATGCTGGATGTGAAATCAAATAATCAAGGAATATTAATACCTCGTGTATCTTCTACTGCGAGTATTACATCGCCCGTTACAGGGTTATTAATCTTTCAGACAACAGCACCTATTGGCTTTTATTATTATGATGGCGCTACATGGGATTATTTACAGAACAGCGCAAATGCAAATGTCACATTGAAAGGAAATACTTTTAATGGAAACAATCAACTGGTACAATTAGATGGTTCCGGAAGGCTACCGGCTATTGACGGTTCATTATTAACAAATTTACCCGCGGGTGGTGCAGCAGCTGCAGGAACATTAACAGGTACAACCCTGGCAAGCAACGTCGTTAACTCAAGCATAAGTAAACTTTCGGCTCTTACCAGCAATGGAATAGTTACAACAAACGGTGGTACGGGTGCATTAAGTGTGACAAGTACCACAGGGTCTGGCAATGTGGTTTTATCTACCTCACCTACTTTGGTAACGCCTTCTTTAGGTACACCAAGCGCATTGGTGGGTACTAATATCAGTGGTACAGCAGCTAATCTTACTGTGGGCAATGTGATTACTAATGCAAATTTAACAGGGGATGTTACAAGTATTGGCAATGCAACAACCATTGCCAACTCCGGTATAGGGGGTAACCATATTGTAACAGCATTGGGCTCGGCAACTACTGGTACCATTCCTGCGGCGCGCTTAGGTACAAGTTCGGGCAGCAGTACTACATTTTTAAATGGTGCAGGTGCATTTACTACACCTGCTAATAGTAATACTTTCGCTTATGGCGGTCCATTACCAAATGGTGGCATCATATCAAGTACCAGTGTTAATGTATTTTATACAGCAGCAGATGGTTTTACAATTACCCTTCCACCTGCTACAAAAGCAGGTCAATATTTAATTATAGCAGATAATTCTCCAAGTGGTAGTGGTACCGGTATTAACATACAAGCGCCTGCGGGTAGTACAATTACTGATGAATTTAATGGTGCAGTAAATCTTTCTCTTGTGAACGGGGGATTTAGATTTGCTTTAATAAGTGATGGATCTGGTCGCTGGTATACAATTACCTACCCTTAATATTGATTAATAACATATCTAAATTAAAAAAAAAGAATATATAGCATTTATTAAATAATTATCTATAAAAATATAATTATTTACTTATAGAAATTAGATGCATGTTGCAGTTATTGCACAAGGACATTCAAGGTATCTTCGGGTACATATTAAACGAGATAGCGGCACCCTATATAGTTTTAATGTACCCTTTACATGTGAATAAACTTCATAGATGCTTATCAAAGCAGCCACAAATTGGTTAGATATTGACATATTACCCGATACGATTTAAAAGCCTTATCCATATTGGATTGAGGCTTTTTTAGTTTTAGGCTTGTTGGTAAAAATGCGTTGCAGTTAATACTTTAACGATTTTTACACTGATTTCACTCCCAAATCAGTGTTTTGCATCGCCGTTGAAGATACACTCTAAAAACTGGCAAACCTCGTCAGTTTCAGTAAAAAGGGTTGGTATATTTTTTATAGATTCTACGATCCGGGTTTTAAGGGTTCCTCGGTATAAGAAAGGCAAACTTGTCGTTATTAACCATATGAATGCCAGCACCCGGCACTTATACATTACTTTATATATATTATCAATATGTTAATGGAACAGTAAAACGCTGTTTTATATAATGCCTTACTTATTTTCGTAACAAATTCAAAACCTATTTTCATGAAAAAGTATTTACTACTTATTATTCTTTTTATTTCTTCTCTTGTATCTATCAATTTTGGATATGCACAAGGTGTAGCAGTTAATACGGATGGTAGTACTGCTGATCCTTCTGCAGTATTGGATGTTAAAAGTACCGGCCAAGGGGTTTTGGTACCGCGGATGACCCTTGCAAATAGAACTCTTATTACATCTCCGGCAACGGGCCTGCTGATTTATCAAACGGATAATACACCCGGCTTCTATTACAATGCAGGTACCCCCGGAACGCCAAACTGGACTTTATTAGGTGCTACAGGCGCTACCGGACCTGCAGGTGCTAATGGTCCGGCAGGCCCTACAGGCGCCGGATTTGCAAACGGTACAAGTGCAGGACAGGTTTATTTAACAGGAAGTTCTCCTTTTTCACCACAAGGTCCACAAACAGTAACAGGAGATATAAGTATAAGTTCTACAGCTGTAACCAGCTATAACAACATTGTTCCTACAAATAAAGGTGGCGCCGGTGCGATTAATGGAATATTATCAGCTAATGGTGCCGGAACAGTAAGTGCGGCAAGTACCACAGGAAGTGGCAGTGTGGTTTTAGCCTCAGGTACTACAGGAAGTGGCAGCGCGGTTTTAGCTACCTCACCAACTTTGGTAACGCCTAATTTAGGCACAATAGCTTCAGGGAACGGCGCTGCATTAACGGGATTGCAAAACATTGCGAATAACTCAACGGCTGGTAATTCTATTGCGACGGCTCTAGGTTCAGCAAGCTCAAGTACCACAGGAAGTGGTAACGTGGTTTTAGCTACTTCACCAACTTTGGTAACACCTTCTTTAGGTACACCAAGCTCATTGGTGGGTACTAATATCAGCGGTACAGCGGCTAATCTAACTGCAGGCAAAGTCACGACTAATGCCAATTTAACTGGAGATGTTACAAGTGTGGGTAATGCAACTACCTACAACAATATCGTTCCGATAGCTAAAGGAGGTACAGGAGTAACAAACCCTTCATTAGTAGCCGGCACTAATGTTACTATTACAGGCTCTTTTCCTAATCAAACCATTAATGCTACTAGCAGTGGCGGATCATCAACACTTGACCTTGAAGCAACAAGTACTGGCAGTCAATCAGAAACTACTGCATTTGTTCCAATAGATTTGACCTTTGGCACTACAATTACAGCTACTTCAATTTCGGGAGCTTCTTTTAATGGAACTAGTTATACAGCTGGCGCTGCGGGAACATATTTGGTAACAGTTATTTTAACTTCAGGAACAGCTTTTGCTTATGGCGTACAAATAGTTGGCCCAACATATACAGCATATAGTGGTAGTTCAATAGTAAATGCCTCCTTTTCTCCTGTAGGAAGAGTTTCCGCAACAGGTATATTTAAACTAACCGCAGGACAAACTATTAAGGCTCAACTCATCTCGTTTAGCACCAGTGCTGCGACTTCGGCTGGCAGTAGGATAACCGTTGTTAAATTATAAAATGCAATTAAATATTGAAGAAGTTAATCATACTCTTTTTTGTTACTGTTTATACAACACAATTATTTGCACAAGGCTCATTTAATATAAAAAAAGCCCTAACCACACTGGATTAGGGCTTTTTTATGTAACTAACTATTACTTCTTTCTTACCGCTGGTTTGTTTGTATTCACACACAAAAGTGATCCGGTACTACTCAATTTCTCTTCAGAATTACCCAATAATTTTACCCGATATTTTAAATATTATTTTGAGATATTTTGTAAATGAATGAAATAAAAAATATAGCATATAAAATTCTCCAACTAACTATTGACTTTCTTTTTTAAGCTACAAAATAATAAAACAAATTATTTTACCGGGTAACAGGAGAAAAGGGAATCTATTAAGCAGCCTGCTTCTTTTTTTTGTTAGTATCATTGATAGAATAGCAAAATTTGAACATGGTTTTTTTCAAATGGCTAAGCTATTTAAACATAGATACGTAAAACAAACACTTGTTGTAATTACCTGCCATTGATGAATTAACCATATTTGCGAGTTATAGCTTTGTAGATGCAATAAGAAAATATAATACTGTACAATATTATGTTCCGTTAACTCCTCAAAACAAAATAAATATTGATATTATTTATGAAGAGAAAGATAATTTTTCTATTGCCGTTGAGGGCAATTACATTTCATCTATTTATCGGGATTTTGATACTAAAACAAGAAGGTACTCTATTCTGGGCCTAATTGTACAAAAACATTTTCAACACTTTGATATCGTTGTTAACTGTGAAAATTTATTTGATGTTCGTCAAACAAAATTTGAAAATATTGTACAACCTCCAACTGTTGATCCTGAGTTTAGACAAATATATGCACCGCTTGACGGAAGAGTTTATAATATAGCTTTACGGGTGAAAATGTAGCTGCATATGAGTTCTTGTCATGCTGAAGAACGAAGTAACTTATTCTTAAACAAAAGAGAATAATGGATATGAATTAGATTCTTCGCTTCGCTCGGAATGACAAGAGAGGGTTAGATAATTGATATATACGCTATGCATATTCAGACATCTCAATCAACTTTCCTATATCCCAACAGTCGGTTTTAATAATCATAACTTAATATGCTTAAGCTAAATAAGCAGTCAATTAAACATAACTTGCTTACGTATCCATCGGGATAGGTAAATATAAAAATTATCGAGGGCTGTTTCTACAGCCCTTTCTTTATACATTGAAATTTGTGATTCAGAGCGAAGCGAAGAATCTAATACTGAATCCGAAAATCTGTTTTTCTTTAGGATGAACTATAAACGCCTTACCGTCTTTCCGGTAAAATATTTCTTGATCCACCATTGCAGTTTGTTAATTTTTTAGTTGTAGTCGCTCAGAGCCGCTGGGCTGTGTTCCTGCTTCAGCGCTACTTTGGCCGCTGACGAAAACCTGCTGCGCATGATTTTGTCTGCCTTGCTTCGCCGGCAATGCGGACAAAGAGGCGCCTCAACAGGAACAGATAGTGTTTGCGAAGTGGTTAATATGTACTTTCCTATATCTTAGGAGCCAGTCAATTAATAAAAAAATGGGTGCAACGATAAATCGTCACACCCATTTTTTTATTTAACTATTATTAGCTATTGCTTTTCAAAATTAATCTTAGTTATACTTCCATCAGGATGTAATACCTGCAATATATAAATGCCATTCGCGATCGCTTTATCTATATTGATATTTTGCACATCGTTATCTCCATCATAACTGATCGTTTTACTGAATACTATTTTTCCTGCCGTACTCAATATATTCAATCCATAATTTCCTGCAGGTAAATTATTAAGTTGCAAATGCATTGTTCCATTTACAACAGGGTTTGGATAAATAATGATCCCGTTACCTGAAGAAACTTTATTCGTATCAACAATTACAGGAGGCACAGAACTTTTCGGTACTGATTTGAATAATATGTAAAAACGATTATTGGCAAACGTTGCCGAATCTGCTGTTACACTAAAATTAAGCGTGGTTGTACTGTCGCCTAAATGAACAGGTGTCACCATATGTGTTGCGCTATCGATCAATACAGCAGAAAGATCAGGGCGATTAAAATTACTGGCGATAAAATCAAAACGATAATTGGATTTTTTTAAGCCTGATAAATTAAACAAAATAGAATCTCCTCCTGCGGCCGGTGATCTTCTTTCTGTAGATAATAATGTGTTCGATTTTGAAATAGCACATTTCTCATTTA
>Ga0210406_10000091_pt1 | contig 137743 bp, 128 predicted proteins | sample IncBWC30MmetaG_FD_155454 | JGI IMG/M metagenome (GOLD analysis project Ga0210406, IMG submission 155454) | Forest soil microbial communities from Barre Woods Harvard Forest LTER site, Petersham, Massachusetts, United States - Inc-BW-C-30-M | ecosystem: Environmental > Terrestrial > Soil >... | reverse complement strand
TAAACTCCCTCCGAGAACACTTATGTCACCGAAAACACTCTACGAAAAAATCTGGGATGCCCACCTTGTTCATCAAGAACCCGGCAAACCAGCGCTCATCTATATTGACCGCCACCTCATCCACGAAGGCACTTCCCCGCAAGCCTTCGCCGGACTCAAAGCTGAAGGCCGCAAAGTTCGCCGCCCCGATCTCACCTTCGCTGTGATGGATCACTCCGTCCCTACCACCAGCCGCACGCTCCCCATCGTGGACACCGACGCGCGCCTCCAGTTTGAAGCTCTCGAGAAAAATTGTCGTGAAACCGGTGTTCGCTTGTTTGACATGAACAGCAAGAATCAGGGCATCGTGCACATCATCGGCCCGGAACTCGGCATCACGCAGCCCGGACAGACCATCGTCTGCGGCGACAGCCACACGTCCACGCACGGCGCGTTCGGCACGCTCGCTTTTGGCATCGGCACGAGCGAAGTCGAGCACGTTCTCGCGACGCAGTGCCTCGTCCAGTCGAAATCGAAAACGCTTCACATTCTCGTTCATGGAAAGCGGCCGAAAGGCGTCACCGCGAAAGACATCATTCTCGCCATCATCGGAAAAATTGGCATCGGCGGCGGCACAGGACACGTCGCGGAATACGGGGGTCAGGCCATTCGCGAACTTTCCATGGAAGGCCGCATGACCGTGTGCAACATGACCATCGAAGGCGGCGCGCGCGCCGGAATGGTCGCGCCGGATGCCACGACGTTCTCCTACCTCGAAGGCCGGCCCTTCGTTCCCCGCGGCAAGGAATTTCAGGAAGCCGTCGAGCGCTGGAAACAATTGCATTCCGATGAAAATGCCAAGTTCGACATGACCGTCGAACTGCAAGCCGAACAAATCGCGCCGCAAGTTACCTGGGGAACAAATCCCGGCATGGTCACGAGCGTCACGTCGCGCGTACCCGACCCGCACGATTTCAAAGACCCCAACGATCAGAAAGCCACGGAAAGCGCGCTCAAATACATGGGCCTCAAACCCGGCACGCCTATCACGGATATTTCCGTGGACCGGGTCTTCATCGGCTCCTGCACGAATTCCCGCCTCGACGATCTCCGCGCCGCCGCGCATCTCGTCGAAGGAAAACACGTTGCAAAATCAATCAAGCAGGCGCTCATCGTTCCGGGCTCACGTGGAATCAAAGCAGCCGCCGAAAAAGAAGGTCTCGACAAAATTTTCACTGATGCCGGATTCGAGTGGCGCGACGCGGGCTGCAGCATGTGCATCGGCATGAACGCCGACGTTCTCCCGCCGCACGAGCGCAGCGCCAGCACTTCCAATCGTAATTTTGAAGGCCGCCAAGGCCGCGACAGCCGTACGCACCTCGTCAGCCCCGTAATGGCCGCCGCCGCCGCCCTAGTCGGCCACTTCGTCGATGTCCGTTCCTTCGACGTCGCCCACGTGGAGTAGTGCAACGCGATGGCTCTCAGCCGGGCTCGGCGTCACAACAATTGGGTAAAGTGGTTAGTTAGCCTCGTACTGATTGTCGTTGTTTGGCGCTTTGGTGTTTATGGCGTGGATTGGACTTCATGGAATAGCATTGTGGCATTACTGGTTGCGATCGCGGTGCTAGCATTTTGCATCATATTTTGGAAAAGGAAGAATTAAGCCAGATGAGACCCTTTATTACGCACAGCGGCCTTGTTCTTCCATTAGACCGCGTCAATGTGGACACCGACCAGATGGTGCCCAAGCAATTCCTGAAAGCGCTCACGCGCGAAGGCTTTGGCCGAATTCTTTTCTACGACTGGCGCTATACGCAGCCGGGCGAAAAACCGAATCCCGATTTTATTTTGAACAAGGCGCAATACAAAGGCGCAAGCGTTCTACTCACGCGCGCGAATTTCGGCTGCGGCTCCAGCCGCGAACACGCTCCCTGGGCCATCGGCGATTACGGATTTCGCGTCATCATCGCGCCCAGTTACGCCGACATTTTCTACAATAATTGTTTTAAAAACGGAATTCTTCCCGCCGAGCTGACCGAATCCCAAATCGAAGAACTCTTCCGCCGCGCCGAGAGAGAGAAGGGGTATTCTCTTTCCATTGATCTGCCGAATCAAACCGTAAGCGACAGCTATGGCCTCGTTCATAAATTTGAAATCGCGCCCTCGCGCAAAGAAGTTTTGTTGAAGGGTCTCGATGACATCGGCACGTCGCTCCAGCATGTCACCGATATTGATGCTTACGAAAAATCACACGCCGCCACGGCAACCATGTACGACCCCGTTGACGTAAAGAACTATCGTTGACGGTTGTCTAGGCTTTTGGTCCCTTAGGTTTGATTCATCCTTGGCGCAGGCGAAGAACCTTGGCGTTTACTTGACTGCTTGACTGCTCAGCCGCGTGATGGCTTTCTGTGCCCGATCGGCGTCGCGACCGTTAGGCTCTTCGTCGAGGTAGAGTTGGTACTCTTGAATTGCCTCGGAGGGCTGTTGTCTAGCTTCGAGAGCCAACGCAGCAACGATGTGTACACCGGCAAGACCCTCGTGTGGACAGGAATGCGCTTTTTGCGCATGGGCGATTGCCTCAGAATACTTGTGCGTCAAGAGTTCAGCGTTTGCAGCCGAGCTGAGGGCCCAAACATTCAGGGGATCTCCCGCAAGAGACTTAGTCAATAGCGCGTCGGCCTCCTCGTAATTGCGTTCCGCAAAGGAAATGCGCGCAAGATTTCTGTAGGCAGCTGAGAAATCGGCGTTCAATTCGATGGCTTTGGAAAATGAGTTCCGCGCAGATTCCAACTCATTCAGCTGCATTTGAACCATTCCCAAACCATTGTAGGCGAGGTCGTACTCCGGGTATTCGCGGATGGCGCTTTCGAACAGCGTACGGCTTTCTTGCCAGTGCTGCCGACGCATTGCCTCCGCAGCCTTCTCAAAAGCCTTATGAGCACGATCCGGAATCCGCAGTCGCGACGCGGAAACAAGGCCAGCGGGGAGTGCGGTTCCGCCCGGTTGATGCGCATCTTGGGCCGGACGAACGCGTATCCTTTCCACGTGCGATGCCTCGTTCCGGAAGATTTCCAGCTCGCCCTCATAGGGTTGAATATTCGGCCCGGTAATTCGAACGCGGTGCAAACCTGTGAGCGCTTGGAACGACACACGACCGTCGTTGTCCGTCATCTTGCGGTCGGTAGCACTGCTGGAGCCGACAGAGTCCATCAATTCCACGGTTGCGTAGCTGGCCTTTTCCACGTCACCGTCCACAGTGATGATCAGACGCAAAAGCACAAGCTTTGGAACTTCCATCCGTTGCTTTTGAGCAGCGCACACACTGGGCCCGGTCAACAGAAGGACAGCGATCACTGCTATTTCACGAAAGCGCTGCATCGGCAAGGACCTGGGGTGAAGGCAATGTTAACACAGCGGTTGAAAAGCTAAAGAGGAACGCAAAAAAAAGGGGCCAGTGAAAGCGCCTGGCCCCGGAAGTACGTTCAACCAATCAATTAGAAGACGAAGTGGACCTCCAGACGTAGCTGGCGCGCCGTCTGGAAAACCGTCGGCAAGCCATAGCGGTTGGCAAGCGTCATGGGCGTGCCGGTTTCCACCGGTGACGCAAATGCCCCGGTGTGATTGACGGCGTCCACGTAATTGTAGGAACTCATGATCTGGCCCCAATTCACACCGGGATCGCCGCTGAACCGCGACGCCCTAGTGGGGCTGACCAGTTGGGAGGTAGAGGCGTTCACGTTTTCGTTCAACGCCACGGCGTTGTGTTGGTTTAACAAGTTATACACATTGACGCCGAACTTCAGCGCGTAACGTTCGGTCAGCTTGAACTGGTGCGTAAGCACAAGATCAGTCTGAAAATAGGGATTGGTACGTGCGTTACGGTCTACGCTATCCGCCACGAAGTTACCGCAATCAGTGCAGAAGTTCGGCTTCGAGGAATCGGGCTGGTAGAGTCCAGGAGTGCGGCTGAAGTGGACGAGGCTCCCACGACCCTCGGCCCACTGACAGGCCGATGATGTACCTACGACCGGCAAGCAGGTGTTGATCGGAGTACCCTGGAAGGCGGATTGGATGATACCGATATTGGTTTCCATCCTAAACCACTTCAGCCGATAGAAACCATAGGCCTTGCCTGTATTGGGACGGTCAGTGCTAAGGGGGCCATCGTCGATCTTGCCGTTCGGCAAGTATGTCATGTTCGGTAAATCGAAGAGACGGGTATTGTTAGGGTTGTGACGACCGCCGTTACCGTCGGTCGGGTCCGTGTTCGTCAAGCCGGGATAGTTTCCCGTGAGCTTACTGTAAGTGTAAGAGATGGACCCGTACCACTTCGTGCCGCCTCGATGGGTTAATCTAAACTCGCCGCCATCGTAGCGGCGAATCGCAGGCACGGCGCCTGGGCACTCCGCGCAAAACGGTGTGGTGTTCAAGTAGTTGTTGCCGCTGGCGTCGGGTATGACAACGGGGCGGTGTAGAACGTCGGCAAATGACGTGCCTGGGTTACCGATGTAAAAGCCCAAGTTGTCCGTAATAGACATGTCCTCAATGGCGTTATCCAGGCGCTTGCGAGAGTACCGGGTCTCAAGGCTCCAGTTAGGAGTAATAGCCCAGTCCACGCCAGTGACGAATTCATGCTGCGACATGGGCTTCATGTGTGGATCGATGGCAGGGTCGCGAGGATCGGCCTTGGTGGCTCTGAAGTCCACGTTCTCTATAAAACGTCCGACTGTCACTCCGGGCGCCGGACCGCTGGCGGGACATCCCGCCCCTGTCGCCAATGTCGGCGTAATCGTGTTGTAATCCGTGAAGTCCAGCGTGTACACGCACTGGTGCCAATAGTCCGAGCCAAAGGAGCCTCGGGCCAGATTCATCTTCATGATGTCAAAGAACTTGCCGTAACTGGCGTAGACTTTCACCTTTCCATTGTGAAGCAGGTCATAAGCACCGCCGATACGGGGGGCGATCTTGTCTCCCCAGCCGAAATCGACCGAGGGGAAGCGCGCCGGATCGTAAGGGGGCAAGGTCTCCGTATCGAAACGAAGTCCAAGGTTAAGGGTCAAACCGTGGCCCACGGTCCAAGAATCCTGAAAGTACACAGCTTGGGCGGTTTGAGTGGTGGTTCCCGTATTCGATACGGTATTGCTCCCCACAAAAAAGAAGCCGTACTGACCTCCACAGAAGCCTGTGCCGAACTTCGCCTGGTTCTGTGCAATGATCTGATCGCAGGCGCTCGTACTCGTTAGAGGGGTATACTGCTGTCCCCACTGCAGGTCGACGACGTTGGTGTTAGCGGTGATGAGAACGCCGTTACTCTGCGTGGACCAAAAATATCCGCCTTTAAACGTATGGCTGCCGAGGAACTTCCCTACGTAGTACGAGGCGTCGATGTTGAAGCTCTTGCGCTTGAAGGCGTCAAATAGTGTGGCAAAGTTGTTTGGGATGTTGGAGAAGCCGGAGGTATTGAACGTAGAGCTGGGAAAAGGCTGGCCAGTCAGATCCTTGCTACTCGCGTTCACCGTTGTATCGTAAATATAGCGCGTGCCTTGGGGAACGCCGCGGCTTTCATTGTTGCTGAAGAAGTAGCCGTACCTGGCGCTAATTACCGTCTTTGGTGTGGGAGTCCAATCCCCGCCAAACGTGTACAGGGAAAGCGGGTTCACGGTGCCGTTATCGGAACGGAACGTGCCCGGATCCGTTGTTGCGCCGGTGTTCACCTGACCATAGGCGCTATCCGGCGTGCCTAGCTGTCCTTGCGTACGCGAATAGGCGTAGTTCCAGTCCGCGAACAAGCGCAAGGCATTGACCGCGCGAAAGTCTAATCGATTGTATGCGTTATGTTGAAGGAAAGTATTGGTTAACCTTCGTGGACCAGGGTTGGCACGGACGAATGTCGTCGTGCGATTGGTAGTATCAATCAAAGGTATATAGGCGCTATAGAACCAGAGCCGATCCTTAAGTGCTGGTCCCGCAATTTCGTATCCTGGCTCAATTATCTTGCGGTCATCTTTCTTGGGAACGTAGTACTCGGGTGTGCCGTCTAGACGTGAGCTGGTGGAAAGACTCGCTAGGCCTGGGTTAAGCCGCTGCCCACAAACCAAGCTCCCGCCTATAGCAGAGGTAAAACCGCTGGCGCAGGCGTCATTCGCATCCAAATCCGAACTCTGGTAATAAACCTTGAGTTCGCCGTGCCAATCTTGCGTCCCACGCTTGGGCACTGCGTTTACAACTCCGCCGAGAGCTCCTCCGAATTCGGCTTCGTAGCTGCTCGATTTGACCTGAACCGACTCGATGAAGTCCGGCTGGAAGTTCTTGCCCACGCCTCCAACGTTCACGTTGGTTGTGTTAACGCCGTCAATGAGATAAGTGTTCTCGCCGTCGCTAGCGCCATCGATCTGAAAGCCGTTCGTGCGATTATTCCTGGCGCTTTGCAAGGGTTCTTGCCGGGCACCGGGAGCAAAAGGAATTACCGATTGGAAGGAGCGTCCTATTGGAATGCTCGACAGGTCATCGCGCGTAACCGTAACGGCCACCTTGCTCTGGGTTACATCCACGGCGGGCGATTGGCCTTGAACTTCTATGACCTCGGCGGTGGCACCGATTTCCAATTGAATGTCGATGTTTGGCAGGCGCCCCACGTCAAGGGCAATACCTTCGCGTTTTACAACGCGGAAGCCACTCGCACTCACTGTAAGCCTGTAAGTGCCAGGGGGAAGACTAGAAAAACGGTAAAAGCCTGTGGTATCCGTTTCTGTCTTCTTGGTGCCGAGCGCTGGGCCCCAAATCTCCACGAACGCGCCGACTACTACTGCTCCCGTCTGGTCTTTCACGTATCCTTGAATTCCCGCGGTTGTTTCCTGCGCTGAGCTTGCCGGCAACAAAGCAAGGCCCAACAGAAAGGAAATCCAACAGACAACGAACACACCACGACTGACCACTCTTAGTCGCATAAACGACCCTCCTCGTATTAGCGGGCAACCCTTTGCCTTCGAAGGCCCTTGAAGATCGGCCTCGTCGGGACATTTGTACTTGGTCTTCGCATAAACTATCGCTAAAGACCATCTAAATTTAGGCGACGTTTAGCATCCAAAGTTACTGTTTGTCAACCAAAACGTTATGAAAGGACGGTTTAGGTCTTTGACAAGGCGCGGACCTTGCTCCCGATGGATTTCCGGGCAACGAACCCGTTGAGGTAAGAAATTACGGCTGAGCCGGCTGCGGCGATTCGGGAGCAGCCGGAGGCCCGAGCAACTCCGCAATCAAAATTCCCGCAAGCACAAACGCGGCGCCAAAAATCGCACGCAAAGCGAGCCGCTCGCCAAGAAAGAAGTACGAAGTAAGAACCGCAAAAACCGGCTCAAGCGTAAACAGAATCGCCGCATGTCCCGGCGTTGTGTACTGCTGAGCCCAAAGCTGAATCGAGAAAGCAACCGCCGTGGCAAGCACCGCGCAGATGGAAATGCCGACGACCAGAAACCAACTGGGAACAAATCGTACAGGCTGCCAGCGAATCGCGGCCGCAATTCCCGTCATGATCCAAGCCATGCCCGCGCAAGCGATCACCTGCAGCACACTCAACGCGGATACGGAATGCTGCTTCGTATATTCGCTGACGAGAATGATATGCACGGCATACGACGCAGCGGCAACGAAAGTGAGGACGTCGCCTTTGTTGAGATGAGCAACGCCTTCGACAGGGATCGTTAGGTAATAAAGACCAAATCCGGCGGCGAGAGCGCCCGCATAAACCCACGCGGTTAAGCGATGTCCCCAAAAGATTCCGAGGAGCAGCGGGACGAGGACAACGCTGGAGCCGGTGACAAATCCGGAATTGGACGCGCTGGTGTACTGCAGGCCGGCTGTTTGAAATGCGTATCCCGCGAACATGAAAAAACCAAGACGCAAACCCGCAAAGATTTCTTCACGTTCGATGGAAAAGAAAACGCGCGGGCGCCACAACGCCATCAGAATTCCGGCGAGAGAAAAACGCAACGCGAGAAAAAGAAAAACGGAGGAATGGTCGAGCGAGTTCTTTACGACGACAAACGTAGAACCCCACAGGACCGTGCAGAAGGTGAGGCCAATGTCGGCGCGCAAACGTTTCTTCGATTGGACGATGGAATTCATGCCGGCGAAGTCCTGTAGCTTATCGCAAGAGCATGTGAAATTCCTCCGCTGGAATTCTTGACAGGCCAGAAGAGCGAGTTAACATGCAGGCACCATGAGACACTCGTTAAAAGTTTCATTCTTCGTGTTATTGGCAAGCGCGAGCAACTGGCTGTTCGCCGGAACGGCTGTTTTCGCCGAGCATCGCGACACGTGGATCGAGATTCGAGCACCACATTTTACAGTGCTCACGAACGCCGGGGAGCACGAAGGTCGGCGCGTTGCGCGACAGTTCGAAGACATACGCGGCATGTTCGAGCAGAGTTTTCCCAAGCTGCGAGTGGACTTTGGCAAACCAACGATTGTATTTGCGTTGAAAAACGAGGATTCCCTCAAGCTGTTCATGCCCAGTTACGGGCAGAACAAAAACGCGATGAAAATCGCAGGGCTCTACAAGGTTGCCTACGACAAGAATTATGCCATCATCCGAACAGACGTGACCGGCACGGGAGCGAATGAATTCCACGCGCTATATCACGAATATGCGCACGGAATTTTCCGCTTGAACTATCGCGGAATGCCGCTGTGGCTGGAGGAAGGCCTGGCCGAATACTGGGGCAATTCCCAGATCGAAAACAAAGAAGCCCGCGTTGGTTTGGTTGATGTCCGACAAATACGATACCTACAGCAGAACCGATTGTTGCCCATCCAAACGCTGGTGACGCTCGACGGAACTTCGCCTCTGTACAACACGCAGGACCATGCAGGGCTGTTCTATGCCGAGTCCTGGCTGGTGGTGCATTACTTTCAGAATTCGGAAGGACAGCGCGGGAAAGGAGGGTTGGACAAATTCCTTGCCGCGCTTCAGACGAGCGACGATCCAATTGAAGCGGCGAAACAAGCTTTTGGAGATTTGAAAAAGTTGGACGAAAATATGGATCTGTACGCCCGCCAGCAGGTGTATACCGGTCAGCGAGTGGCGCTGAAACTGACTATTTCCGAAAAAGATTTTCCCGCACGCGCATTGAGCCCCGCAGAAGGAATGATTGCGGAAGCAGAGTACTTGTTGCGAAGCGGCCACCAGGGGGAAGCACTTACTTTGCTGCACGAGGCGGAAAGTTTGGATGGCAAGACGCCCGGACTTCACGATTCACTGGGGTATTACCACTTTCTACGGGCCGATTATGAGAATGCGGGAAAGGAGTTCGACCGGGCGCTGGCGGCGAATCCGCGCGACGCGCCTGTCTATCTCTACCGAGCGCTCATGCTGCTGAGGAAGAAAGGCTACTCACAGGAAACGACGCCTGAAATCCGCACGGATCTGGAAAGAGCGATTGCATTGATGCCTGACTTTGCCGCAGCGCATGCATTTCTTTGCATTGCGTATTCGCAAATGCAGGAGACAAAACCAAAAGCGGCCGTCGAGGCAAGACGAGCAATGGAGCTTGAACCAGGAAATCTTGCCTACTACATTGATCTAGGAAAGGCCTTCCTGGCGAATGGCCAAAACGAGGACGCAAAAAAGATTGCGGATCGAGCCCTGAAGGTTGCGACACTTCCGCGCGACCGCAACATGGCGAATGCATTCTTACGCCAGGTTCAAGGCAAACAAAACCCATCGGCTCAAGCGTCCACTCTTGCAGAGGCGAGCGATCCGGTAACTGGCGAAAGCGGTTCTGCACCAGCGGCTGCACAGCCCGCCAAAGAAGCCGTTCACGCGAACGGCCAGATTTCAGAACTCTTGTGTGGGCACCCACCGGAAGTGCTGTTCACGCTCAGCGGCAGCAATGAATCGACTCTTCTGCGCGTGCGAGACATTGGCAAGATCGAGATTTACGACGGCGGCGCGGCTTCTACAGCGATGACGATGCCCTGCACAAAGTGGCGCGATCGAAAAGCTTCCGTTCTGTATGAACACTCGGCGGACGGGCCGGCCCAAGGTGAAGTAAAGCGGATCGACCTCGAATAGCTGAACGGTTTGCGATCCATTCGCGCTGCAAGTACCTGACCATAGAAAACCGGGAAGCGCCTTACGACGCCTCCCGGGAAATAGGCTCGTTCTGATTTTAGAACCGGAGCTTGATGGCCAATTGCATATTGAATTGCTCACCCGGACCTAGGCCCGGTGCACCATTGAAGTCGCCGATGGTGTCGTTCACCTGCCCGAAGCCATTTGCGCTCGTGCAGTGGTGAGCGACCGTGTCTTCGCCACAGGAGATGTTAACCGCACCGACGCCAGAGGCAAAATTGTTCCGGTTGAAGAGGTTAAACATGTCCGCTCGCAACTGAAGATTGAACCGTTCCGTAATCGGTATGTTCTTGACCACGGAAACGTCCACATCTTTGAAGTTCGGCCCGGGAAATTTGTTGCGCGAGACAGGTGCTCCGCCACAACCAGGATCGCTCGGCGCGCAGAACGCACTCGGGTTTAGCCACTGAAGACCGGGGAGCGCAGAATCAAACTTGTTGGAACCAGTGCTAAATGAACCACCGAGAAAGTTCAGGCCTGAGAGCAACTCGTCATACGGCTGGCCGGAGTGGAAGTTCATGATGCTGCTCACCTGCCAGTTGTTGAAGATCATCTTTGACCAACCCGAGTTGGCCCATTTTGCCTTCGGGACGTCATAGTTCATGCTGATGGTAAAGAGCTGACGTGTATCGAAGTCGCCGTTGCCGTAGTCCAGCTTGCGGTTGAACGCGTCATCCAAGATCGCAGCGCGATACTGACTGATCTGGTCCAGCGCGTGGGACCAAGTGTAAGAAACCTGTGAGGTCAGCCCGCGCCAGTTTCTTGTCCTAAATACGGTCTGCAGCGAATTGTAATTGGAAGTGCCGATCGTATTGAGCTGCAGAATGTTCGTGAAGTGTGTGAAATCCCCATTCTGGTTGATGTTTGAAACGATATTCAGCTTCCGGCCCTGACTACCAACGTAGCCAATCTGCCAGATACCGACGTTACCGAAACCCTTTTCAACCTGCAAACTGTAGTTGAAGTTGTAGGGTGTACGGAAATTTTTGCTAACGGAATATGCGCTCAGACCTTGAGGATCTGTGGCACCGGCGCAATTGGGATCGATACAAGCCTGGACCCCAGAGAAAATGGAATTTCCACCGGCCTGCACGGCATCCCAATTGTAAGAAGCCTGGCCCAACCGGTTCAGGGCGTAGGTAGAAACCGGGGTTGAGCCGAATGGATTCCCCTGAATTCCCGAAGGCGCCGCAACTGGCGGGCGGAAGTCGAGGAATGGATTCAGATTGATCTGATCGTAAAACATGCCAATTCCACCGCGCACGACGAGATCGCCCTTTTGATTGGCTTGATAGGCGAATCCGAATCGCGGAGCAAAGTTATTCTTGTCCGACTCAAAGAGGGGTCCCGTACCAGTCACTTTAAAACCAGTTCCGGGCAAGAAATTGGCAATGTCTTCGTGTTGGCTATGCAGAGGCCCGAAGTACTCGTAGCGGGCTCCAAGGGTCAGATTCAGGCGCTTCGTGATCTGCCAGCTATCCTGAACATAGAGGTTGAAGGCGTTCACGACGACAAAGCGCTCCGGATCACCGACTGCAATTGTGGAGCTGACAACATCGCCAGCGAGGAAATCCGCGAGGGCTTTGGTCGCGTCGTCCAAAGATGCGTTGCTAGCCCACGGACCCTGCGTGCCATCAAACGTAAACTTGCCGGTACCACGGCGATGGTAGAACTCGTTCAGATGCGCTTGGCGAACCTCCGCGCCATAGCGCAACTGGTGAGCGCCGTGCGATTGAGAAACGACGTCGGTGATGTGCCACGTGAGGTCGTTCCGGCCTTCAGGCGGGGTCAACCCTATCTGCTCAAAGCTGCCGCCACCTGGGCCGATGACTATGTTTGGCGCACCATTGATGTATTGCCCTTTGTTTACAGCGTCGGGGCTGAGAAAGATTCCCATACTCTTGGTATTAAAGCCGCTGTTGAAATCGCTAAAAACCTGATTGAAATAGTTCGCGCCAAAGAGAACTTGATTGGTCAGTTTCGGCGTGAACGTGGAGTTGAGCACTGCAGAGTAGTTGAAAACGTGAATCGGGGCGACTTCAAAGTAGTCTTTCAGGTTGGAACTCGCCGTTCCTAAAGCGGGGCTGCCTCCCAAAGGCGCAACCTGACTGCCTTGTCCGCCGTACACGCGAACATAGAGATGGTGTTTATCATTAATTTGGTAATCGATTCGTCCAACGCCGTTGTAGCTGTAACCGAATTCGGCAATCGGGCTGAAGAAGTTGTGCAACGTTGCCGGGAGATCCTTGATCGAGCCCGCACCGGATGTAGGCCAGAAGCCGCGGGCAGTGTTGGCACAACCAGCGGGGATTTGGCTGGCAGGAAGAACGCTCGTGAGATCGCCAAGCGCGTTGCACGAGGCCAAACTCACCGGCACGCCATTCGCCTTCAAAACGGCGCCGGCATTCGCAACCCACGCCGCCGAAGGTTCCGTAGCAACGCCCGAAAGGCCGATGATGAAGTCCTGCTTTTCATAATTTGCAAAGAAAAACAATTTGTTTTTCAAGATCGGTCCGCCGCCGGATGCGCCATAGTTCTCATTTCGCAGGGGAGGCGCCTTAGTCCCGGCGGGCAAGAAGGGTGTATGCGCGGCGTAGTATTCGTTCCGGTTGTAGTAATAGACAGTGCCGTGAAAATCGTTGGTTCCGGACTTCGTAATGACGTTAACCGTACCGCCTGCGTTGCGGCCCGCTTCCGGTCCGCTCTGCGTCTGAGAAGAGAACTCCACGATCGAGTCCATTGGCAAAACCACGCCGGCGATACCGGAGACGCCGCCTTGGTTGACGGCAGGAATGTTGTGCCAGAAGTCGTTGTTATCCACGCCGTCAATCTGCCAGTTCATCTGATTCGCGCGTGTTCCATTCATGGAGCCGAACCCACCCACGTTGTAACCCCCGAAACCGGGCGCCACTGCAATCAACTGGGTAAAGTCCCGACCATTGAGCGGAACGTTTTGAACGACGTCCTCAGCAATCGTCATGGACTGAGTTTGCGTAGTGGTGTCCATCGTCACTGCCGCGGCAGAGACTTCGACGGTTGTCGTCTGCTGTCCCATTTTCAATTGAATATTGAGGGTATAGATTGTGCCGGCGATGACTTCAACTTTGTCAATCGTGTAGGTCGGAAATCCAGACGCGGTTACCTGGACCTTATAGAACCCCAGCGGAATATCCTGGAATGAGAATTGGCCTTCCGTAGTCGTAACGGTGGTATGGTCGAGGCCAGTTGCCCCTTCGGTAGCTTTCACTGTTGCAGTCGGCACTGCAGCGCCGGATGGATCGGTCACTGTGCCGTTGATGGCTCCTCGAAAAGTTTGACTGTTTGCTACGACTGAGAAGACGAGCGTGAAGAATAATGCAAATAACAATCGTTTCATGGACTGCCCCCTAGCGTAAGTAGTCACAATCCTGGCCCCTAAAGAAGCCGACCACTTCCCCAAATAAAACTCACTCGCCCGAATTTCGGACGCCTCGACGCAATTCCACTCTTAAATACTAAATAGAGAGTAACTACAGGCCGTATGGCCCCTGTTGAGAGCAACGTACTCCGCTCCTTAGCGGGGTGTCAATCCAAAAAATATGGTTTGTGAAAGTAAAAAATTCCATGCACCACCTTTGTGGTGTTCCATCATCGCTCCGCGGAGTAAACCGTGCGGCCACCAACGATAGTCAGGATGACCTTTACCTTTGTGTATTGTGATGGAGGGATTTTCGTTAAGTCGTCTGAAAGAACGATGAAATCCGCGAACTCGCCTGCTTTTAGTTCGCCTTTCTTTCCTTCTTCAAATTCTGCGTATGCCGAGCCCGATGTATAAGCCCGAATGCAATCGCCGAGCGAGATCTTCTCCTGTGGTTGCCACCCGCCAGCCGGGCCGCCGTCAGGAAGTTCGCGCGTGACGCATGCGTAGAGTCCGCGAAATGGGCTGATCACTTCGACGTCGTAGTCCGTGCCGAAAGCAAGACGCGCGCCGAATTTCTGAATCCTAGCCCAGGCGTAAGCGCCTTTGATTCGATCAGGACCGACGCGGCTTTCGGCCCAGCGCATGTCAGTCGTTTGATGAGATGGCTGCATGGAAGCGATGACTTGAAGGCTGGCGAAACGCGGGATGTCGGAAAGAGCAACGACTTGCGCGTGTTCGATGCGGTCGCGGCGATCGCGGGGGCCATTCACCTTTGCGACGGCTTCGAACACGTCGAGAGAGACGCGATTGGCGCGGTCGCCGATGGCGTGGAAATTAAGCTGAAAACCGGCTTTGTCGCGTTCGATGGCAAGGGAGCGAAGCTTTTCCGGTTCCATCGTGAGGATGCCGCTGGTCTTGACGTCGTCGGAGTAGGGCGCAAGCATGGCAGCGGTGCGAGAACCGAGGGCGCCGTCGGTAACCATTTTCAATGCCCCGGTACGAAGCCACGGGTCGGTGGTGCCGCCTTCGCGACGCATCTGCTCCAAACGTTCGAGAGGAGCCGCGAACGGAAGCCATTCGGTGATGCGAACGGTAAGTTTGCCTTCTGACTTCAATTCGCGATAAACGCGAAAGTCGTCCCACGTATCGTTACCTGCGCTGCCTGAACCGCCCTTGCCAAGAGCGTCAACCAGAGAATTGTCCTGAATGGAAGTGACGCCGTTGGCTGCAACGTCGGCGAGGGCGAGTTCAATTCCCTTCTTGCGGCGTTCGTTGGACGGCGACGGAATTTTGGATTCGACAAGGCTCATCGCCGAGCCTTCCTTGAGCATACCGTCCGGTGCGCCCTTTGCGTCGTGCTCGACTTCACCGCCCGTTGGATTCGGAGTTGTGGCGGTAATGCCGGCAACTTTCAGAGCAGCCGAATTGGCCACAGCGACGTGGCCGGAAATGTGGACGAGGAAGACGGGATTCTGTGGCGAGACCTTGTCCAAATCATTGCGCGTAGGAAATCTCTTTTCGGGCCACAACGTGTGGTCCCAGCCAAAGCCCGTGATCCATTCGCCTTCTTTCGCTTGCGAGAGAGCTTTCATAAGACGCTTTTGAAGTTCATCGATTGTCGCTGCGCCCTGCAAGCGAACTGCGAGGGCATCCTGGCCGGCGCTCCCGAGATGAACGTGCGCGTCGTTGAAGCCGGGCATCACGAAGCGGCCTTCAAGATCCACGATGCGTGTGCCTTTTTCGGCTAGGGCAACAACTTCATCTTCGTCACCGACCGCAAGTATTTCTTCGCCACGCACTAGCATTGCTGCGGCCCATGGCGCACCGGAGTCATTCGTATAAATGTGCCCGTTTTTGTAGAGAGTGAGTGGCGAGTCTTTGTCCAGATTCATTGACTGTGCGGAGAGGGACGAAGTAGAGAGCAGAACCAAAACCGAGAGACCAATACTAAACCTAAGCTGGACAAAAAGGCTTCGCTTCATCACTTCCCTTTCTCCGTTGCAATCCCACTGATACCGAGAACTGTTAAGAGGGCGCGCTGGAGGCCAACTTCGCGGCCCTTCGGCTCGTACCATTCTTGCAAGGAGTGCGCGCCGCCGCCGTTGCCACCTGCGCCGAGGGCAATGGCTTCAATGCCCAGGGACAGAGGAATGTTTGCGTCGGTGGAAGCGCGTTCGATACGTGAAGAATTGCCAGTAAAGTCATCTGCCGCTCGTAACGCGGCAAGAAGCGGGGAGTCCGACGGCAATTCTCCGCCTGGGCGGCTGCCCAGGGTTTCGACCTTCCATTCCAGTTTTCCCTTGGAACGGTCGCGCGCATTTTCCATTTCGTCGCGAACTCCTGCGGCCATGCACTCGCGGAGCGCATTTTCCAGACGCAACAATTCGTCTTCGCTCTCGGAACGAACGTCAACTTTCAGCCGCGCTTCGTGTGGAATCGAATTCACGGACGTACCGCCCTCGATTTGGCCAAGATTAAATGTGGTTCGCGGAGTTGCGGGAACGCGCGTGTTGAGAAAACGGACGGAGGAGCGCACGAGCGCGCTGATAGGATTCGGGATTCCAAAATCCGACCAGCTGTGACCGCCCGGGCCGGTAATGACAGCTTCCATGCGGCGCGAGGCGAGGGCCTTGGTTGTGACGTGGTCTGTGCCGGAACCATCGAGCACGATCACGGCTTTCAGTTTTTCGCGATAGGTTTCGACGAGGGTGCGCATGCCACGGAGATTGCCTTCGCCTTCTTCTCCGACATCCGCGACGAACAGAATCGTGCGCTGAGGCTTGATCCGTGCTTCGTGCATAGCGCGCGCGATGGCTACGAGAGAAATGAGGCCGGTTCCGTTGTCGGAAATTCCCGGCGCATACATGCGGTCTTTTTCGCGACGGACTTTGACGTCCGTGCCGGCGGGAAAAACGGTGTCGAGATGCGCGGCGATAAGGACGATTTCGCGGTCATTTGTGCCGCGAAGTTCGCCGATCACGTTGCCAACTTTATCGAGGTGAACTTCGAGGCCGACCGCGGCGAGCAAAACTTTTACGGCATCGGCACGCTGCGCTTCGCCAAAAGGAGGCGCGGGAATTTCGGTGAGGCGCGCTTGCTCGTCGTTAATCCAGGCGACATGCGGCTTGAACCAATCGAGCGCGACGCGAACCTGCGGATTTTGCGAAACCTGCGCGAATTGAGCGGCGCGATTGGAAGAAAACGGAATGGCGGAACGAGCCGGCATGCTCAAGAGAATAACGGAAAGGAGCACGCAATTCACGAAGAGTTGCAGCGCGCGTTTGCGCATCAGTGCTGGGGCGCCCCTGCGCAGAGCGAGAGGATTTCGTCGTCGGTGAGTACGCGCGCGGATTGCTTGGCGGCGTCGAAGATTCGGGTGACGAGCGCTTCGTCCGCGGGAATTTTGTGGCGCTCGAGCCAGAACAGGACGTTGGATTTGCCGCTCATAGGGCCAAGTTCAATGATTTGGTCAAGACCGAAGAGGTGCGACGGCACTCCGCTGTAAACGGAATTTGCGAGTGCAACGTCTCCTTTTTTGAACGCTTTGATGAGGGCGGCTGCGTGGACCCCGGTTGCGGTGCGGAATGCGTCGTGGCCGACGACGGGATAGTTCGGCGGGATGGTGGTGTGCGTGGCGGCGGCTACGGTGTCGCAATATTCCTTCAGGCGGTGGAGATCGCGGTTGATTAGGCCCATCAGAGTTAGATTGACGAGCATTAACTCCATTGCTGTGTTGCCCACGCGTTCGCCGAGAGAATTTGCGGCGGCGTGAACTTGGTGCGCTCCGGCCGCAAGCGCCCAAAGAGAATTTGCGACGGCGAGTCCGCGGTCGTTGTGGCCGTGCCAATCCACGCGGATTTTTTCGCCGCTTGGCTCGACGACTTCGCGAATCACGAATTTTACGAGGTTGTATGCGCCGTGCGGCGTCGCGTGGCCAACCGTATCGCAGAGCACGACGGCGCGCGCGCCATTGCGAATTGCCGTGGAATAGAGACGCTTGACGGTTTCCGGGTCGGTGCGAACCGTGTCTTCGGTGACGTACATCGAAGGAAGGCCGTGGTCCACGGCAAACTTGACAGCGTTTTCCGTTGTGCGCGCGAGATGATCCACGGTCCAGTCTTCGACGAGGCGGCGAATCGTGCTTGAGCCCAGAAATGTAGCGGCTTCGATGGGGATTCCCGCGCGCTGGGAAATTTCCACAACGGGGCGGATGTCGTTTTCGTGAGTTCTTGCCGCGCAATTTGGCTTGATGCGCATGCGATTGGCCGCGATTTCGCGGGCGAGTGCTTCGGTGTGCTCAAAGGCGCGCTGGCCGGCGCCGGGAAGGCCGATGTTCACGGAATCTATTCCCAGAGATTCCATGAGGTGCAGGATTTTTATTTTTTCGTCGAGACCGGGATCGTAAACGGAGGGGTTCTGCAATCCGTCGCGAAGCGTTTCATCGTTGAGAAGAATTGGCGTGCCTGGAGGAATTAGAGGCGCTGACGCGGCGTTCCAGTCATAGATCCATTCGTTGAGTTGCATGGGTGCTCGGTTAGAAGTCCTCAGTCGTCAGTTTTCAGTCTTCAGTAGAACGCAGCCGGAGAAACGGCGCAAGCGGTTGCTATTTTTTGCCGAGGCCGTGGTCGCGAAAGAAAGTTTTCAGCGCGCCGCGCGCGTAGCGCAGCTTTGCGCCGATTCCTTCGCCAAATTCATAGTTGAGAAAGTCGTCCGCGGCTGTGCCTAGTTGCGCGTTGTAGTGATACCACCATGGCTTTTCTCTGCTCGAAAGGCCGTCAACGTCCACGTACTTCGATTGGACCATTTCCAAAAATCCGGCGCGGCCATGTGTGCGTCCCCAGCCGCTGGCGCCGCAACCGCCGTGTGGAGCTTCCGCAATCGCGAAATAACTGACCGCATCGTTGACCATGACGGCGCCGGCGCGAAGGCGTGCAGCGATTTGGCGGCCGCGTTCGTTGTTGGAAGTCCAGACGCTGGCTGAAAGGGCGAAGGGCGAATCGTTCGCTAAGCGAATTGCTTCTTCGGCGTCTCGGACGGTTTGCACGGCCAGAATCGGGCCGAAAGTTTCTTCCTGGAAGAGGCGCATCGTTGCATTCACGTCGGCGATGACGGTTGGTTCGAAAAAACAAGGACCGAGATCTGAGCGCGCGTGGCCGCCGCAGAGAATGCGAGCGCCACGGGAGGTGGCGTCGTGGAGTAGATCTTTCATTCGTTGCACGTGTTGTGGACGGATGAGCGGACCGAGGTCTGTGTTTGGATCGTTGCCAGGTCCGAGGCGGAGTGATTTTGTTTTTTCGGCGCAGAGCGCCAGGAATTTTTCGCCAATGGAGCTTTCGACGAAGAGGCGTTCGACGGAAAGGCAGACCTGGCCGCAATTCGTGAAGCTGCCCCAAAGAGCGGCGCTTGAAGCGACTTCGAGATTTGCGTCGGCGAGGACAAGCATGGCGTCCTTGCCGCCGAGTTCGAGAACGCTGGGGATGAGATGTTTGGCGCAGGCTTCGGCCACACGGCGGCCGGTGGCGACGCTGCCGGTGAAGAGCACTTTGTTCGGTTGCGCGTCAATCAGCGCCTGGCCGATTTCACCGCCGCCCAGGACGATGTTTATGAGATTTTCCGGGAAGCCGGCGTCGGTGAATGTTTTTTGAATGAGCACGCCGCATCTTGGCGTGAACTCGCTTGTCTTGCAGACGACAGAGTTTCCTGCGGCGACGGCGCAAATGATTTGTCCCATGGGAATGGCCAGCGGGTAGTTCCAGGAACTTATGATGGCGATGACGCCGATGGGTTCGTAGAAGAGGCGGCCGGATTTTAGTTTGGCTGCGGAGCTGTGATGCGGAATGCGTTCGGGTTGCAGCAGCTTTGATAAATTTTTTCCGTAATAAGTGGCAGTGTCGAGCGAGACGAAGACGTCGGCAAAGAGCGCTTCCACGCGGGGCTTGCCGGATTCGCGGACAACGGTGTCGGCCAGCTCATTGCGCGCGGAGAGGATCACTTTACGCAGGCGCTCGAACAAAACGCAACGGTCTGCAATGGAAGCGGCGCGCCATTTTTCTTGAGCGACGCGGGCCCGTGCAATGATCTCCCTAATTTCTTCCGGCTGCGTTTTCGGAATGCTTTCAGAAATTTCTCCGGTTGCGGGATTGTAGGAGGGCAGCGTTTCGGCAGAGATGGCTTGGGTGGCCATGCGAGGATTCTAGCTCAAGGAGGCTGTGTGCGACGAACTGCGTTTGCCTACAACGGTTTGACGGGGACGCCTGCAGTGGCGAGAGCTTGCGCAACGGCTGCGGCAATTTTCGTCGCTCCGGGAGTGTCACCGTGAATGCAGAGAGTTTGGGCGGTTACGGAGATTTCCGAACCGTTTTGAGCGATGAGTTTGCCGCGCGTGGCAATGCTGACAGCTTGTTTTGCCGCTTCGGCGGGATCGTGCAGCAAAGCATCGCGGAACTTTCGTAGACGAAGGGTGCCGTCCGGCTCATAGCGACGGTCGGCGAAAGCCTCCGCGGCTGCCGTAAATCCTGCCTCGCGGAACACTTCGAGCATTGGCGAATCGGCCAGGCCAACCAGCACTACGTCACGTTTCCAGCGTGCGACGCCGTCGGCAATCGCCATCGCGATTTCGCGATTGCGAACGGCCTGGTTGTAAAGTGCGCCGTGCGGTTTTACATGCCAGATTGTTGCGCCGAGTTGTTTTGCGATTTCGTCCAGCGCTTTCACCTGTTCGAAAACGAAATCGGAAATCGCTTGGGAAGAGAGATTCATTTCGAAACGGCCGAAATTTTCGCGGTCGGGATAGCCTGGATGGGCGCCGATGGCGAGATTATGTTTTTGTGCCTGGGCGATTGTTGCTTCCATCGTTTGGGCGTCGCCCGCGTGGCCTCCACATGCGATGTTCGCGGAAGTAAGCCAGGGCATGAGCGATTCCTGAGTGCCATCGGCAATCGCTTCCGGCAGTTCGCCCATGTCGCAGTTCAAGTCGATGCGCTTCATTCCTGAATCAGGTCCGATGAGGTTAGATACTGCTCCAGCCGCAGCAGAGATGCACGCGCGGAGTCCAGTGTTACGAGTTCGAAGTAGATTTCGTCACGAGGCCTCAATTGACCGAGCCTTGCTAAGTCGGCGGCGATGACATTCGCGAGTTTTGGATAACCGCCCGTCGTTTGCTGTTCCACAAACAGAATGACGGGCTGGCCGCTGGGCGTAATCTGAATTGCGCCGAGTGAGACGCCCTCCGTAATCATTTCACCCTGAGAATTAGAATCGAGTGGTTGGCCGAGGAGGCGAATGCCCATGCGGTTCGTCTCTTCGGTGACCTGATAGGGCTGCTCGAAAAAGAGTTTCTTCGCCGCTTCCGGGAACACAGCCCACTGCGGGCCTTCCGTGATGCGAAAAATCTTTCTTGGGACGAGATTGGCATGCCCTTGCCCTGACAACCTTCTGTGGCGGAAATTTTCGAGAGGCTTGCCAATGTTCAGAACATCGCCCTTCCTTAGAGCCCGTCCTTCGTGCCCGCCCAAACCGCTCAGTAGATGAGTAGAGCGGCTGCCTAGAAATTCTTTCACGTCAATTCCGCCCTGCACACAGAGATAGCATCTTGCTCCTAAATGGGTGAGACCGAATTCTATTTTCTGCCCTGCCGGAACTGACACGGAGTGATAGAGAGGAATTCCATGGCTTCCCAGGCTCGGGCCAAAGTTCGAACCAGTTACGGCAACTACGGTGCCCGCCGAAAACTGGAATTCGCCTCCGAAGAGCGTCATCTCGAGTGCAGCGGCGTTTTCCGGGTTGCCCACAAGCCTGTTCCCAATCCGCAGCGAGACAGAATCCGCGGCCCCGGAGGGGGAAATACCCATCACGCCAAATCCGGGACGACCCAAATCCTGCACGGTCGTGAGCACACCGGGTTTATTTACAAGCAGCGTCCTCATGCTTCTACCCACTCGGCGAATTTTTCTTTGGTGATTGGCTCGAAGCGCACCTGGTCACCGATTGCCAGGAAACTTTGCTCTTTAGCCTCAGGACGGAAGAGTTGGAGTGGCGTCTGGCCAATCAACCGCCAGCCGCCAGGTGTGGGTACTGGATAGACCCCCGTTTGACCGCCGCCGATGGCAACGCTACCTGCCGGAACTTTTTTTCGGGGTGTGGCGAGACGCGGCGTAGTGAGTTGTTCCGGCAAGCCACCGAGGTAAGCGAAGCCGGGGACGAAACCGAGAAAATAAACGGTGTAGGTTGCGGAAGAATGCCAACGGATTACATCTTCGACGGAAATTTTGTGAAGCGAGGCAAGCGCTTCTATGTCCGGCCCAAATTCCCCACCGTAAGACACGGGGATTGTCCGGAGACGAGGCTTTGGCAGTTCGACTTCGTCCAAGCGCGTGAGATAGGGCGTCAGCTGAGACTCGATTTCATTATGCGTAAATTTCCGGGCGTCAAAGTTCACGAGTACGGAGCAATAGGCGGGATGAATGTTTAGAATCGCTCCGACTGGCTCGGCTTCGAGCAATTTCAAGAATCGGATGATTTGCCGGTGCGTTTCGAGCGAGATCTTTTCGCCAAAATAGACAAGCAACGACTGGTCGCTCGCGACCTGAAGACGATAGTTCTCCGGAATGTGGCGCGACATCGCGGCGAAAGTATATCGCACGCCGCGCGGCTGCGGCGCTCTTGAGCGCCTCCAGCAGAATGTGGGTCATTTCACCTTTGGACTGGCGATCACGTCTTAGTCGTTCATTGCGGCAGCTCTTTGCCGGCCTGCTCGCGCACCATGTACTCGGCGTACCAGTCGGGCCAGTTCGCATCTGCCCCGCCGATGCTCTTCTCGTGCTGCCCGTGCGCAGCCGCGGCGCGCCGAAGCGCGCTCGCCAGATCGTTCGCCGATGCGAAGGTCGTCGTCGCTGCGTCGATGCGACCGGGCAGTCGCGTCGTGACCTCCTGGAACAACCAGCCGTTGCCGTCGGGATCACGGAACGAGGCGAACGAGCGATAGCTGCGAGCCTCGGGATCCCGACCGCTGACCCGTTGCCGCCCAAACAGGTAGGGCTCATCCGGGCCAGCGTATACGCCGCTGGCGTCATGGAACACGTCGCTGATCTCGACGCCGCGACCGAGCAACTCCGCGCGAGCGGCCTCGATGTCGGAGACGATCAGGTACAAGCCCTGTGCGGAGCCGGGTACGGCCGCAGTGACGTTCTTGCCGAAGATGATCGAGCACCCGGAGCCAGGCGGCGTGAACTGGAGAACGCGGAAGTCTTTGCCGCTGTCGTAGTCGGCGTCGAGCCGCCACCCGAGCCTTCTGTAGAACTCCTTCGAGCGGTCGACATCCGAGACGGGGATGACGATCACTTCGAGCTTCGTGGCGACACTGCGGACATCGGGCTGGGCTGTCGAGGATTCTCTTGCTGGTTGCGCTTGAGTCATTTGGGACTCCTTTCTGTGGTCATAAGGTCAGAGATTGGCCATCGTCGAGCCGTGTAAATGCTGCGTTGCTAAAGAAAGCGAATTCCGCCAGAGGCTAGCACAGTCAAATCGTCCAGTACATTAAACCCTAGTTAGATGGCAGGAAGATTTTTTGGAAAAGCGGCGACCGTGCTAATCCCCGGTCGGTCGCCTTAGTGGAAATTGATGCACTACCAAAGCTAGGGCTTGCCTACTCGCCAGGCTTCTTCGTGCTCGACTTTGACCATGCACAGACCTTGCGGGGGAACAGTTGGTCCGGACTTCGAGCGGTCCCGTAAAACAAAGAGTCTTTCGATATCTTCTGCTTGGAGGCGTCCGCGGCCTACGTCGAGGAGCGTGCCGACCATTTTCCGCACCATGTAGCGCAAAAACGACCGGCCGCGCACGTTGAAAATCAACTCTTCGTTGTCTGAGCTGCGCGTCAGTTCCGCTGAATAGATTTCACGTTCGGTGCTGCGCTCTTTGTCGTCTTCTTCGGAACCGGTGGACGCCGCGAACGAAGCAAAATCGTGTATGCCAACAAAACGCGCCGCAGCAGCGGCCATTTTTTCTTCATCGAGGGGAAAAGGATAGTGCAGGACGTAGCGCCACTCACTCGGCGGGACTACTTTGCCCCGATAAATCCTGTACCGGTAAATTTTTGCGCGAGCCGACCATCGCGCATTAAAGTCCGGTCCAACTTCCTCGGCATTCATGATGCGAATTGTGGGCGGGAGGATTGCGTTCAGCGCGCGCTGAAGTTCTCCGGCAGAAAGCGCCGATTGCGTTTTGAAGCTGCCGACCTGACCGAGTGCGTGCACGCCCGCATCCGTCCTGCCGGAACCATGCAGGTGAATTTCCTCCTGCGTGATGCGCCGCAGAACGTTGACGATTTCTCCCTGAACTGTCGGCTTGTCCGCCTGAATCTGCCAGCCGTGGAAATCCGTGCCGTCGTAGGCGATGGTGAGCTTGAAATGGCGCATTCGAACGAGGAAGGAATCTTAACTTACAGCGCGCTTCGCACAAACCGACTGCCCGGCTTTACGGCGGCACTGCCTTCGCGGCAGAGCGGGCATTCTTCCGGCTGATAGCTGGCCATGGGCAGGTCGAGTAACGCCTGCGCTTCCACGGGAAACTCAATTTTGCCGCCGCTACGGTCAATCAATGCGCCCGCGGCGACTACGCAGCCGCCCGCTTCTTCCACTACATTAATCGCTTCCAGAGTGGAGCCGCCCGTGGTCCAGACATCTTCCACCACTAGCACGCGTTGATTTGGCCGCAGTTGAAACCCTCTCCGCATGGTCATGTTACCGCTCGCATCGCGTTCAACAAACAAAGCTGGAGTACCTCCACTCGGCGATCCCGCGGGTTCCGGCAGCGCTCGGGCTACTTCCTGCCCGATGATCACTCCTCCCATCGCAGGCGAAACCACAGCTTCGATACGGTCGTTCGCAAAGAGCGCGGCCAATCCATGACCCAGCTTCTCAGCAAAACGTGGATACTGGAGCACGAGCGCGCATTGCACATACGTTGAGCTGTGCAAACCGCTGGACAGCTCAAAATGCCCCTTACGGACCGCACCAGCGGTCTCAAATAGTTTCAGCCACTCTTGCCGGGAGTCCAAATCTGCCCCAGCCTTTCTGGCCCTCGCTAACCGCAGGGCGCTCCTAACCGTCGAAATGTCAGCAGCCTAGCCGTGGCAGTGTGCGTTGTCAAGGAATGGGAGCGCCTGCTAGACTGCCTTTTCCGTGGTTCTGGCGTCAGCCACGAGGTCAGCAGGGCTTGCGGGGTAGCTCTAAGTCCTTTTTCATGAAACAAATTCGACTCCGCAAGCGTTCTAAAGATTTGAGACACAATTTATCTGTCTAAGCGGGACTCCAATGCGAGGGGAAGCCTACATTATGATGAAGACGTTTGTTCGACCGCTGCTAGCCGCTGCTCTGGCCTGCACGCTTGCTTTCAGCCCGGTGCTGTTGACATACGCGCAGGAGCCTTCAGCGGCCCAGACGCCGGCTCCAAACTCTACCGCGACGACTATATCACTCGGCCTTTCGAAGTATCACTATACGCACGCTCCGAAGCCATTCCCGAACCTGCTCGCGCCTTATGCCCCCATCAAGGTCGAGCCCTTTGCGATGACAAATTCTCCCCGCCTCGATCAGATGACTCAGGACGGCAAGATCAACTTAAGCCTGCAGGACGCCGTTGAACTCGCTCTCCAGAACAATCTCGACATTATCGTCCAACGCTACAATCCTTGGTTCGCGGACACGGCGATTTTGAAAACGGAAGCCGGCGGCTTTGGTCAAGGAGTTACAGGCGGCGCATTTGCAGGGTCAACGGCAATCACGCCGGTTGTCAATTTCGATCCCACGGTAACGACGACGATCAGCATCGACGACCGCAATGTTCCCGTGAACAACCCGTTGACGTCCGGAACCGGAACGGGCCTTTCGGCTCTCACCGCTCTTACGATTCACACAACAATTTTCAATACGCAGTACACGCAGGGATTCCATACCGGCACCACGTTTTTCACGTCCTGGGACAATACGCGCAGTTCGTCCACATCACCCGCAAACTTGTTTAATCCATCCGTTCAATCGTCTATTTTCGTCGGCTTCCAACAGCAGCTGCTGAACGGATTCGGCATAGCGGTAAATACGCGCAACATTCGCATCGCAAAGAACAACCGTAAAATTGCGGACCTCGCTTTCGCGCAGCAGGCCATCACGACCATCACAAACACCATCACCGACTATTGGGAACTCGTCTACGCCCGCGAAAATGTGAAAGTGCAGCAGCAGGCCGTCACCGTCGCGGAAAAACTCTACAACGACAACAAAAAGCAGCTCGAAATCGGCACCATGGCCCCGCTCGACGTAACCCGTGCCGAGTCCGAACTCGCCACCGACCGCCAGAACCTCATCGTGGCTCAGACGGCCCAATTGCAGCAGCAGCAAATTCTGAAGAACGCGATCACGAAAAATCCGCTCGCCGCAAACATGATTAACTTGGAAATCATTCCAATGGACCTGCCAAATCGTCCCGAGGCGATCGAAGCGCCATCTTTTGAACAGGCGGTTGCTGAGGCTTTTGCGAAGCGGCCCGATGTCCAGGAACAAGTGTTCAATATTCAAAATGGACAGATTGATGTCAGCGCCACACGGAATGCCCTGCTGCCGACGGCGACTCTTACGGCGCAATACGGATCGGTGGGACTTGCGGGCAACCAGACTCAAGTTCTGACTTCGCAAGTCGTCCCTGGAACGCAGCTCATCAACGGAGCGGGTACTCCCATTGACACCTTTTTGCCGCAAACCGTTCCCGTGACCACGCAGGTGGTGAAAGGCGGATTTGGCGATGCGATGAGTTCCGTTTTCCACAGCAATTTTCCTGACTTCAACATTCAGTTAAACGTGCAGGTTCCGATTCGCAACCGATCAGCGCAAGCAGATAACCAGCGGGCGATCCTCTTTCAGCGGCAACTGGAGGCGCAGATGCAGCAAATAAAGAACGCTGCGCTTCTGGATGTTCGCAACACGTTTATCGCATTGGAGCAAGACCGGGCGCGGGTAGAAGCCGCTTCAAAAGCACGCGAACTGCAACAGCAGACGTTCGATGCGGAGCAGAAAAAATATCAGCTTGGCGCGTCCACCGTTTACCTCGTCATTCAGACGCAACGTGACTTGATCTCCGCGCAAGGCACGGAACTTCGCGCGTTGACGGACTTGGTCGAAGCGAAGGCCAACTACGAACGCGCGCTCGGACGCACACTGGAAGTCAATCGTGTGACTATCGCAAATGCAAAAACTGGTCAGGTTGAGCAATCCTCTTTGATTCCAGGAACGCTTCACGGCCAGGTTGTCGGCATGGACAAGGTGTATCGCGAAATCGAGAGCAAAAACGGCGAGAAGTAATTGCTAAACTTTTGCCGGCCGGTCTGCCCTGTGCAGGCCGGCTTTTCTTTTGCAGCAACCGACTAACCGAGAGTTAGGAGCACAGTTCCGATCAATCTCAGGCTCAGGAGGTGTATCCTTTCGTTCTAGAGGTGAGCCAGTGGCTTCGACCCTCGATATTTTTGGTGAAGGCTCGGGAAATAATATGGTCGCGGCTGTTGCCCCCTCGGACCTTAAAAGCGTCTGGGCAATGCAGGATGAAATGCAGCACGTTCTCCAGGCCAGCAGGTTGCCATTAGTATCGATTCCTGGAAGAACGCATGCAGCTCTGAAGCAGATGTTGAAGCAGTATTCCTCCGAGTATCCATGCTGCGGATGCTACAAATGTTGAGTGGATCGGGAGGACTGATCTCGCCTTGGCTGCATGACAGTAAGCCGGACGATGCTGTCTTTAACGTTGTCGCAACCATTCCAATGGCCCGAATGCAAATCGGCAAACCCTTTCAAGGATTCCCATTCGACGCAGAAGAATTAATCAGACTGATTAAGGAAGAGTCCGAGACAGGATGAACAGAGCCCGTGATCTTACGGTGGATCAATTCTTAGTGAACGCCACAACCGGAAACTGACTTGTTACCCAAGCGGACGAATTCTTGCCCTAAGCTGTGCTTTCGCATAGCATTAGAAATAGTTATGCGCTGTGCGTTCAACGCGTTATCGCATTCAAAGGCGACCACATGAGCGATCCCAATCAGGGCAAGACGCAGACCATCGCTCCCGCCGAACCCACTCCTCAACGCAAACCTTCCGAACGCGAGAAGGCTTGGGAGAAAAACACGTTACAGCCTACATTGCAAAAAAATCCGGAACGGCAGGCTGAGTTCACCACGATTTCCGGTTATCCGATCCGGCGGCTTTATACCGAGGCGGACCTTGCTGGTTGGAATCCGGACACGCAGCTGGGCCAGCCCGGCGAGCCTCCCTACACGCGCGGAATTCACGCGACCATGCACCGCGGGCGGCTTTGGACCATGCGTCAGTTTGCCGGTTTTGGCGCCGCGGAAGACACCAATCAGCGCTTTCGTTATTTGCTAGCGCAAGGGCAGTCGGGACTTTCGACGGCGTTCGATCTTCCTACGTTGATGGGGTACGACTCGGATCATCCGCTTTCCGAAGGTGAAGTTGGGAAGTGCGGCGTCGCGATCAGTTCCCTTGCCGACATGGAAGTTTTGTTTGACCAGATCCCGCTTGCAGACGTTACGACCTCGATGACGATCAATTCGCCCGCCGCCGTGATTTGGGCGATGTATCTGGCCGTGGCGGAAAAGCAAGGCGCCGATTGGAAGAAAATTTCCGGCACGCTGCAAAACGACATTCTCAAGGAATATATCGCGCAGAAGGAATACATCTACCCGCCCGATCCTTCCATGCGGCTGGTGATTGATACGTTCGAGTTCGGCGTGAAGCACACGCCGAAGTTCAATACGATTTCAATTAGCGGCTATCACATTCGCGAGGCGGGCTCGACGGCGATTCAAGAATTGGCTTTTACGCTCCGCGATGGCATGGAGTATGTGGAATGGGCTTTGCGCCGTGGCTTGCTGATTGATGAGTTCAGTCCGCAGCTTTCGTTTTTCTTTAACGCGCACAGCGATTTTTTTGAAGAGATTGCCAAATATCGTGCCGCTCGACGCATCTGGCACAAGGCCATGACGGAACGTTATGGCGCGAAGAGCGCGCGCTCGTGGGCCTTGCGCTTTCACACCCAAACAGCAGGTTGCTCGCTTACCGCGCAGCAGCCGTATAACAACGTTGTGCGGACGGCTCTCCAAGCGCTGGCCGCGGTTCTTGGCGGAACACAATCGCTACATACGAATTCGCTAGACGAAGCGTGGGCGCTGCCGACGGAGTTTGCGGCGACGATTGCGCTACGCACGCAGCAAATCATCGCGCATGAGACGGGTGTTACGAACACCGTTGATCCACTCGGAGGGTCGTATTTTGTTGAGGCGCTGACGAACGAAGTGGAGCGCGGAGCGTGGGATTACATTCGGAAGATTGATGCGCTTGGCGGCATGGTTGCGGCGATTGAGCGCGGCTTTCCGCAGCGGGAAATTGCTGAGGCGTCGTATCGCTACCAGCGAGAACTGGACAACAAAGAAAAGCTTATGGTCGGGGTGAATGCATTTGTCTCCGAAGAAAAACCGCTGGAGATTCTGCAGATTGACGAAAGCGTTGCGCATCGCCAGGCGGAACGGCTGCGGAAGGTGCGCGCGGAACGTTCGAACGACGAAGTAGCGCGGCAGCTTTCGGCTTTGCGCACCGCTTCCAAGGGCAAAGATAACCTGATGCCATTTATTCTCGATGCGGTGAAAGCGTACGCGACGCTCGGGGAGATCTGTGACGCCATGCGAGACACTTTTGGCACATACGAGGAAGTAGCAATTACTTGATCGAATCGATGCCGACAACCTCATGACGAAGAAAATTCGAGTGCTAATTGCAAAGCCAGGGCTGGATGGGCATGACCGCGGCGCGAAAGTAATTGCTCGGGCGCTGCGCGACGCAGGCATGGAAGTGATTTACACGGGGTTACGGCAGACGCCGGAGATGATCGCGTCCGCCGCCGTGCAGGAAGACGTGGACGTGATCGGGCTTTCGATTCTTTCGGGCGCGCATGGCACCATTTGTCCGCAGCTAATGAACCTTCTCCGCGAAAAAGGCATGGATGACGTCACTGTGCTGGTCGGCGGCATTATTCCGGAAGCTGATATTCCGGCGCTCAAACTGGCAGGCATCGCGCAGATCTTTTTGCCGGGCACGTCCACGCAGGAAATTGTGGATTTCATTCATCAGAGAATCGCACAGCCAAGCTGACCTTGCGCACTACTTCCACTGCCGCTCGCGGATTTTTCACTGAAACCTTATACTCAAATCAGGCGAACATACGCCACGAGGAAGCTGCGTGCCTGCGTCCACTCTGAGCTCCAACGTCAATCGCAAATCCCCTGACTTCGAGAAAAACACGCGGCGCATCATTGACCTGCTGACCCAAATCAAGAATGAAGAGCAGAAAATCCGCGAAGGTGGCGGTGCGAAAGCCATCGAGTCACAGCACAAGAAGGGCCGTCTGACTGCTCGCGAACGCATCGAGAAATTAATCGATCCGGGCTCGGCTTTTTTTGAACTTGGACTCTACGCAGCCTACGAAATGTATGAGGAATGGGGCGGCGCTCCTTCCGCCGGAACCGTGACCGGGCTCGCCACTGTTTGTGGCCGCAGATTCATGGTGATTGCGAACGATGCGACCGTAAAAGCCGGGGCATTTTTTCCCATGACTGCGAAGAAAGTGATTCGCGCGCAGAATATTGCCCTCGAAAACCGCATTCCGGTTATTTATCTGGTCGATTCAGCGGGCATTTTTTTGCCGCTGCAGGAAGACGTTTTTCCGGATACCGACGATTTCGGCCGGGTCTTTCGAAACAATGCGGTCATGTCCGCGATGGGCATTCCGCAACTTACGGCCGTAATGGGAATGTGTGTCGCGGGTGGCGCCTATCTCCCTGTCATGACCGATCACGTTTTGATGACGGAAGGCTCCGGGCTTTTTCTCGCCGGCCCGGCCCTCGTGCAAGCTGCCATCGGTCAGAAAACGTCAGCAGAAGATCTCGGCGGCGCAAAAATGCACGCGCAAATCAGCGGAACGGTTGACTTTCGCGAACCAAACGATGATGCCTGCCTCGCCCGAATTCGCGCGCTCGTGGACAAGATGGGCAACGCTCCCTCGCCCATCTTCAGCAAAACACCTTCGCGCGATCCGCTCTTCCCTGCCGACGAAATTTACGGAATTTATTCCAGCGATCCTGGGAAGCAATACGATATGCGCGAAATCATTGCGCGCATTGTGGATGGCAGCGAATTCGAGGAATATCGCGCCGAATACGGCGAAACGGTTCTTTGCGGTTACGCGCGCATCGGCGGTTGGGCTGTCGGCATTGTCGCTAATCAAAAAAAGCATGTGCAGACGCAGGCTCGCGGCTCGGACCAAAAACGCATCGAATTTGGCGGCGTCATTTACACCGAAGCCGCGGAAAAAGCGGCGCGGTTCATCCTCGACTGCAATCAAAACAAAATTCCCCTGATTTTCTTGCACGACGTGAATGGGTTCATGGTCGGCAAAGACGCCGAATGGAGCGGCATCATTCGCGCGGGCGCAAAAATGGTCAACGCGGTGTCTAACAGTGTGGTGCCGAAAATTTCCGTCATCTGCGGCGGCAGTTTTGGCGCTGGTCACTACGCGATGTGCGGCAAAGCTTACGACCCACGTTTCATATTCGCATGGCCAACGGCACGCTATGCCGTCATGAGTGGCGATGCGGCAGCGGGAACGCTTGTCGAAATCAAACTGAAGCAGCTCGAACGCGAAGGCAAGAAAGTGGACGAAAAGGCGAAGAAAGAACTCTACGAATCTGTTCGCGCGACATACGAGCATCAAACGGATCCACGCTACGCTGCCGCACGTCTCTGGGTAGACGCCATCATTGATCCCACCCATACGCGTGACGCCCTAATTACAGCACTCGAAGCCGCCGCCCTAAACCCCGAAATCCGCGAATTCAAGACAGGAGTGCTGCAAACATGAGCGCAAGAACCTGGCTTGATTCCCAAAGCAAGCGGACAAGGCTGCTCTTCTACGCAGGAATTCCGGGAGTTGTTGGCGGATGCTTGGGCTATACCCTTGTGTACTTTGACAGCATAAATTCATTCATGCCAAACGATCTACTCTCGATGGAAGAAAACATGCTATTCCCTCTTATTTTTGTCGGGACCGTTCTCGAAGTTGGCGCTTTCTATTCCTGGATGGCCGACGACAAATCAAAACAACTGGGGTACCGGTGGATTCCATAAAGCTAATCGAATGCCCGCGTGACGCGTGGCAAGGCCTTGCGGATTTCATTCCGACTGAATTTAAGGCGAACTATCTCGAAGAACTTGTGCTCGCTGGATTCAAACACATCGACGCCGTCAGTTTCGTCTCGCCAAAACACGTCAAACAAATGGCCGACAGCGAAGAGGTAATGGCCCGTCTCAACGATTCCCTTCCACCCGAAATCGAAAGGCCCGAAATCATCGGCATCGTCGTCAACGAAAAGGGCCTAAAACGTGCCTTAGCAACTCCTGGCGTGACGACTATAGGCTACCCTTATTCCATCTCCGCCTACTTCCGCCGCGCCAATGCCAACATGTCCCGCGACGAATCCCGCAAACTCGTCGAACTTCTCCAAAAAGAAACCAAGGCCGCCAATCGCGACCTCGTGGTTTATGTCTCGATGGCCTTCGGCAATCCCTACGACGAACCCTGGGGCCCGGAGATCGTCGAAGAGACTCTCGAGTGGCTCAAGGACGTCCGCGTCCGCACTGTTTCCCTCGCGGATACTGCAGGCACGGCTTCCGCCGAATCCGTCAGCGAAGTCTTTCGCCGCGCCAGCAATCACGTCGCGGGCATGGAAATCGGTGCTCACTTGCACAGCACACCCATGGGCGCCGCGGATAAGATTCTCGCCGCCTACAATGCAGGCTGCCGCAGGTTTGACAGCGCCCTCACCGGCCTCGGCGGCTGCCCGTTCGCCGGAGATGAACTCGTCGGCAACGTCGCGACCGAGGACGTTCTCGCCACGCTTCGCCTCGCCGGCTACAGCCAGGAAGAAACTGGCTTGCATCTCGAAAAAGTCGTAAAACTGACGAATGAGATTCGCGCGACCTATGCCCACGCGCCGCTGGTGAACTAGGAGGGGCTTGCTATGTATTCAACTCTGCTTCTGGAGCACAACGGACCGACAGCGACCATAACCTTCAATCGCCCGGAAAAGCGCAACGCCATCTCTCCCAAAATGATGTGTGACCTGCAGTCCGCCCTCGACGAAATTGAAAAGGACCGCACACGCGTGGCGATTCTCACCGGCGCGGGCAACGTGTTTTGCGCAGGCATGGATCTCGAAACGCTCTCTGCCATGGCGCAGCAGTCTCCCCAGGAAAATCAGGAGGATTCGCGACGCCTTGCGCGTTTATTCCGGCGTATTTGGAGCTTTCCGAAGCCGTTGATCGCGGCCGTAAACGGTCATGCGTTAGCCGGAGGCTGCGGCATCGCCACGCTTTGCGACTTCACTCTCGCGGTGCCTGAAGCAAAGTTCGGTTTCACGGAAGTGAAAATCGGATTCCTACCGGCGATTGTTTCCGTTTTCCTGACGCGGCAGATCGGAGAAAAGCGTTCGCGCGATCTGTTGCTGACTGGAAGGCTCATCGAAGCCAGTGAAGCGAAGGAGTTCGGGCTGGTTACGGAAATCGTTGCCGCCGACAAACTCGTGTCGCGAACCGCAGAACTCTCCGAGCAACTGATTGCCGCAAGCCCGAGCAGCTTGACGCGCTCGAAAAGATTGCTCACATGCGCGGCCTCGGCCAGTCTGGACGCGGACCTTGAACGCGCCGTGCTCGAAAACGCGCGCATCCGTTGTACGCCGGATTTCAAAGAAGGCCTCGCGTCGTTCCTGGAAAAACGCAAACCCGTTTGGCAAGGTGAGGACTAGCCCAGTCCATGCTTGAATACCACGATACGAGTGTGCGCGTTCGCTATGCGGAAACCGATCAGATGGGCGTCGTCTATCATGCGAACTATCTGATCTGGTTTGAAGTGGGCCGCGTGGAGCTGATGCGCGCGTTGGGCGTCGAGTACAAACGCATGGAAATTGAGGACGACTGCCAGATCGTCGTCGCAGACGCAAAGTGCCGCTACCATCATCCGGCGCGCTACGATGAGCTATTGCGCATCCGTACTCGCATTGCCGAGGTTAAGAATCGTGTCATTCGCTTCGGCTACGAAATTTTTTGCGAATCGAACAATACCTTACTTGCCTCCGGAGAGACGACTCACGTGATTTGCGGAAGAAACGGCAAACCCAAGCGCCTGCCCGAAAAATATCGAGAGATTTTTGGCGTGAAATCCGCGCACTCGCCTGCGGAAAGCAACTTGTGATGACCGTCGCGCTTACAGGCAACGATCTCACTTTCGAGCTGCTTTATGCGATCGTTCTCCACGACGAAAAAGTCGCGCTGTCTCCCGTCTCCATCGAACGGATGAATTCTTCCCGCGCCGTCGTGGATCAGCTTGTCGCTTCCGGCAAAACTGCTTACGGCATCAACACCGGATTCGGAAAACTCTCGAGCGTTCGCATTTCGCAAGAGCAAGTCCGCCAACTTCAAGTCAATTTAGTGCGTTCTCATGCTTGCGGCGTCGGCACTCCGCTCAACCGTGCCGAAACGCGCGGCATGATCTTGCTTCGTGCGAATGCACTTGCAAAAGGACTGAGTGGCGTACGGCCAATCGTTGTGCAAACTCTTTGCGGCATGTTGAACGCCGGCGTGCATCCGGTGATTCCTTCGCAAGGATCTGTTGGCGCGTCCGGTGACCTCGCCCCTCTCGCTCACCTCGCGCAAGTCGTCATGGGCGAAGGACAAGCCGAGGTTCGCGGCAAAACCCTGGCGGGCGCCGACGCTCTAAAGCAAGCCGCCCTTTCCGCTGTCGCGCTCGAAGCCAAAGAGGGGCTCTCTCTTCTCAACGGCACGCAAGGCATGCTTTCGCTGCTCAGCCTCGCGCTGTACGAGGCCGATGTACTCGCGGATACCGCCGACGTGGCCGCCGCTCTTTCGCTCGACGCGCTTCGCGGCAGTCCGGGCGCTTTCGACGCGCGCATCATGCTTGCACGCGCGTACCCCGGCGCAGCGCGCACTGCCCGCAACCTCGCACATCTCAACGAAGGCAGCCAAATTCGCGAGTCACATCGCTCGTCGGAAAAAGATCCGCGCGTCCAGGATGCTTACAGCCTCCGTTGCACGCCGCAAGTGCATGGCGCCGTGCGCGATTCCCTGCTGCAAGCACGCGCCATGGCGCAAGTGGAATTGAATAGTGCCACGGACAACCCGCTCGTCTTCGTCAAAGAAAATGGTGAGGGCGACATCGTCAGCGGCGGGAATTTTCATGGCCAGCCGCTCGCGATGGCGGCCGACCAGGCAGCGATCGCTCTGGCTACACTGGGCGGAATTTCTGAACGCCGCATCGAGCAGATGACCAATCCGCTTACGAGCATGCTCCCCGCGTTTCTCACTCCCGAACCAGGCCTCAATTCCGGTTTCATGATTGCCCAGGTCACCGCCGCCGCGCTGACAAGCGAAAACAAAGCGCTGGCTGTGCCGCATTCTGTGGATTCGATTTCGACGAGTGGCAATCAGGAAGATTACGTGTCCATGGGCATGAGCGGCGCTCGCCGCCTGGAGCGCATGCTGCAAAATCTGCGCCACATTCTAGCGATCGAACTACTTTGCGCGTGCCAGGGGGTGGACCTTCTCGCCCCACTGAAGACCGGAACCATTTCAACAAAAGCGTACGACGCAGTCCGCTCCAAATCGCCAAAACTCGTCGAAGACCGGCCTCTCGCCGCTGAAATCAACTCTGTCTCTGAATTAATCGCGTCCGAGGAATTTGCAAAACTGGTCCGCTGATAAATCGCTGCAGCGCAGGGCGAAGTCTGCGCAGCCTTGCGGTCTTTTCCTAAGCCAATGCCCCTCGCAGAAACCTCAGCATCTTGATCCCCGCAATATACGAAAACGGCGCTAGCTCCAGCGAATAGTGCCCGCACGCAAGTTCCAGCGTCTGCGGATTTGCTCCATGCTCGTGCAGCGCATCGACCATTTGCGCCGTCAGTTCCGGCAAAAATGTCGGGTCGTATTTTCCATACACCATGAATGATTTTCTTCCTGCTCCGAACCCTCGCTCGACGTATGGCATCGGGCTGATCGGCGCCCAATAGTCGCGCAACTCGTCCACCGAAACGTGTTCGCGCATTCCTTCCCAGACGTGATTGGTCGTCATGCCCGCGCTCACCACGTCGGCAAAATAGGTGGACACGTGAAAAAATCCACCGGCATGCACGCCAGCGTCGTGCATCATCGCGATATAGCCGATCGAAGAACCGATACTCGTCCCCAAAATTCCAATCTTCGTGTAACCCTGTTGCTCGAGCCAGCGAAGACACATCTTTGCATCCTGCACCGCTTGCCGGTTCGCTTGCAGGGTCAGCCCGATGTTGGCGCCGACGAGCTGATCTGCCCGCTCGTGCCCTTTCGCCATGCGCCGGTCGTGATACGGCATGCTCATCTTGAGCACGGTAATTCCCATGCGCTGAATCCACTCGCAAAGTCCGCGTTGCCCATGCCACTTGGCGTTCCAATTCGGCAACAGCAGCACGGCGGGAGCTTTTTTCTTCCCGCGGAATATTTGTCCGTAAACTGTGTTGTTTTCAGGAAATGGCGAGCGAACCGCGCTGGTGAACGTCAGCACTCCTTCACCGTCCACATTGTAATCTGTCGCAGGTGCGGGTTCGTACCATTCCCTGCTGTGTTCAATCGCCGCCGCGGAATAGTCGCGGAGGAATGCCCGCGGCTCATCCGCGTTCAGGTCCCCACCGATATGCTCAAGGCCCCATTCAAACGGCCGCACCATGCGGTTATCGTCCGTCGTCCAACGGCGGTGCTCGTAGCGTCGAATTCTTTGCTCAAACCAGTTCATTGGCTCACAAAACCATAGCTCTGAATAGTTTACAGGCATAGCCACATCGAGCCAAACCGGCCCTCACCTGTTAGCCATCCGACACGCAGCACAGACCAGTAATTGAGGCTCGTCATGGCCTGTGGCAAAGTCAAAGTGTGGTCATCGCCTTCTTTTTTCTTTTCGGCCTCATCATTGGCAGCTTTCTGAACGTCTGCATCACGCGGATTCCAGATGGCGTGTCCATCGTGTCTCCCGGCTCGCGCTGCCCCGCGTGCGGCACACCCATCAAAACCTACGACAATATTCCAGTCGTCGCGTGGTTGTGGCTGGGCGGAAAATGCCGCGCTTGTGGCGAGAAAATTTCGTCCATGTACCCCGCCATCGAGCTGCTTACCGCGTTTCTCTTTGTCGCCTGCTACCTCACGTTCGACCTAACCGCGGAAACAGTAAAGTGGCTGTTCTTCACGTGCTTGATGATTATTCTGATCATCACCGACGTGCGCGTACGCATTTTGCCCGACGCGATCAATTGGTTCGGCTTCGGTCTTGGCCTCGCGCTTGCCGTTCGAGTGCCGCCTCTCGATCCCGCGTGCATGCGCCTGATTGACCTCGTCCCGTTCATCGCGCAAAACGCAATTCTCGTGGGCGTCACTTGCGCGCTTTTGGGAGCCACCGCGGGAAGTTTGCTCCTTCTGGTTGCCGCGACGCTTTATCGACTTGTACGTGGCCGCGAAGGCATGGGCATGGGCGACGTCAAAATGATGCTCATGGTGGGTACATTTCTCGGCGTGCAAGGAACATTCTTGACTCTTCTTTTCGGCACGCTGCTCGGCAGCATCGTCGGCCTGTTGCTCGTCCTCATTCTTTTTGCGAGCGGCTGGAAAGCGCGAGTCGCGGAACGCGCGAACCGCAAAGGCCTCGGCTCCATTTCCGGGTTGCGCTGGACCATTTCCAGCCGCTACCAGCTTCCGCTCGGAACTTTTCTTGGCATTGCCGCCCTGCTCGTGGTCTTCTTCAATCACTGGCTTGATACGCTGGCCTATCGGTTCATGAGGTAACGCTGTGTTTCAGGCGAAAACCGTCGAAATTCCCTGGACCGTCCTGACGGGCACAGCCATCGCGCTTTTTGCCATCCTCGTGGGAACAATCCTGCTCCTGCGCAAAGTTTTTTTGAGTTCACCCGAACGGAGCAAAGGAAACCTCAACGCGCCCCCGCGCACGGAAAACGCTTCGGCATTCATGACCGCTTCCATGCAAGCCGTCATACAAAAACTGAAAGAACAGGAAAAAGAACTCGAACGGCTTCATCACGAAGAACGCGAACGCGCTGACCTCACCGAGCGTCTTAGCGAAGAAGTCACGCGCAACATGCCGGCCGGCCTAATCGTCGTGAACGCGCAAAGCATCATCACCAGCGCGAATCCCGCCGCGGAACAGACGCTCGGCCAACGCGGTCTTGGATTTCGCCGCTTCAGCGAAGCATTGGGCGACCGCTCTGACCTTTCGAAGCTTATTTCGGAATGTCTCGGCACCGGAAAGATCTTTCGTCGCGAGCAGATCGAGCATCGCGACGCCACAGGTGATATCCGCCAGTTGGGCGTCACCATTTCTCCCATTCGCAAAGGCAGCGACGACGTCAGCGGCGTCATCTGTCTCTTGACCGACCTCACCGAACTCGCGTCCTTGCAAAAGCAGATGCAGCTTAAGGAAAACCTCGCCGCGCTCGGCGAGCTCTCCGCCGGAATCGCGCATGAGTTCAAAAATGCTCTCGCCACAATTTCCGGCTACGCCCAGATGATTCAATCGGAGAATTCCAATCCAGAGGCGGCGGACAACGCTGAAAAAATCCTCGAACAAACGCGCAACATCACACGCGTGGTAACCGAATTCCTGAAGTACGCTCGCCCGCTCGAAATTTCGGATGAACAGGTCGCGCTCGAAGCCGTCATCGAGCGCGTGGTTTCGGAAGTGGGCGAAGCGATACCGCTCGTCCGCCTGCGTTTCGAAGGCCCGTTTGGCGAGGTCGCCGGCGACGAAAGCTTCTTGCGTCAGGCTTTTCTGAACTTAACGCGCAACGCCGCCGAAGCCTGCTCCGCCGCGCCGAATGGCGGCAAAGTCCTCATTCGCAGCGAGAATCTCAAGCGCGAAGGCCTCGGCTACCAGCGCATCACCATTTTTGATAACGGTCCAGGCATCTCCCGCGATGTGTTGCCCAAGCTGTTTCGTCCATTTTTCACTACCAAGCCAAGTGGCACCGGCCTGGGTCTCGCTGTCGTCCAGAAAATCATCCTGCAACACGGTGGGCACGTGGAAGCTCGAAACCGCGACGAAGGCGGCGCGGCATTTATTGTTACGCTACCCCTTAGCCGTCACGCCCCAGATGCAGTAGAATTAAAGCAAGGCGCATCCAACGATAAATGAGTGGAAGCACGGCCACCGGAGGTCTCTCCATGCACGGGAAAAATCTACGCAAGGCAGCTGGCTTGGGAATTCTCACCATTTTGATCTGTGTGCCGGCTCGCGCCCAGCAGCAGAATTCTCAACAGTCCGGCACAGGCGACCCCGTCGCGGACGCTGCCCGCAAAGCCCGCGAGGAAAAGAAAGAAACCCCCAAGCCGAAAAAGGTTTATACCGAAGACGACATCTCCACAAAGAAAAACGACATCTCCGTCGTGGGAAATCCCGCGCCTCAGGGCGACGCAGCTGCAACGTCCTCGACCACGGTTGCCAATCCCGTTGCCCAAGGCAACATGACGCCCGAGCAGCAATGGCGCAAGCGTTTCGCGGACCAGCGCGCAAAGATCGCCCGGGCGGAGCAGGAATTAGACGTCCTGCAGCGTGAAGAAAACAAGGCAGGCCTGCAGTATTACTCCGACCCGACGAAAGCAATGAAGGAACAGCTCACGCGCAACGAGATTAACTTGAAGGCGGCCAAGATCGAAGCCAAGAAGAAGGAAATTGCCGCGCTGAAGCAACAAACCGATGACCTGGAAGATGAGCTGCGCAAAGCCGGTGGCGATCCTGGATGGGCGCGCTAATCCTGCGCTCGTGACTGTTCTATTGTCCGCACACTGCCCCGAGATCATTCCCTGACCTCGGCAAGAACCGTGCTAAAAACTAATGAGATGGAACCCCTTCTTCTTGTCGAAGATAAGAACGAGTTACGCGCGATGTTGCGCAAGGCGCTGCGAAGTTTCTGAATCGCCGTTGACGAGGCTCCGGACGGCTCCGCGGCGATTCAGAAACTTCGCAGCCGCCGCTATCAGCTCGTTCTGACCGATCTAAAAATGCCCGGCGCATCAGGTCTCGATGTTCTGCGCGAAACGAAACAGGCCGACGCGACCATCCCCGTCATTTTGCTCACGGCGTTTGGCTCCGTGGAAGAAGCCGTCACCGCCATGAAGGAAGGCGCATTCGACTTCCTGCAAAAGCCGGTTGACCTTGATCATCTGAAGGTTCTCGTCCAGCGTGCTGCGCGACAACAGGAGCTGCTGCGAGAAAATCTTCTGCTGCGCGAGGAATTTGCCGCGCGCTATGGCTTTCCCCGCATCGTGGGCGAGCACGCGTCCATCCGCGAACTGAGCCAGCAGTTACAGCGCGTCGCACAAACCGATTCGACCGTTCTTTTGCTCGGCGAAAGCGGCACGGGCAAAGAGCTGTTCGCTCGAGCGGTCCATCATCTTTCCCCGCGTCGTGAACTGCCCTTTGTAGCGCTCAATTGTGCGGCCATTCCCGAAGGTCTCGTTGAGAACGAACTTTTCGGCCACGAACGCGGCGCCTTCACGGGAGCAGGCGCGCGCAAAGCCGGCAAGATGGACCTTGCGCATCGCGGCACGCTTTTTCTCGACGAAATCGGCGAACTCCCCATCGGCATTCAGGCGAAACTCTTGCGCGTACTCGAAGAGCGCCGTTTCGAGCGCGTCGGCGGCACACAATCGATTGACGTGGACGTTCGCATCGTCGTCGCCACAAATCGCGACCTGCAGAAAGCCATCGCGGAAAAAAGTTTCCGCGAAGATCTCTACTTCCGTATCTCCGCCGTCCCGCTGACGATTCCGCCGCTCCGCGAACGCGGCAATGACGTGATTCTCCTCGCCGAACATTTCCTCGGCAAGTTCGCGCGCGAATTTCGGAAACCAGCCATCCAGCTTTCCGAAGATGCGAAGAACCGTATCCTGGAATACCGCTGGCCCGGCAACGTTCGAGAGCTGCAAAACGCCATCGAACGCGCGGTGATTCTTTCCGACGGCTCTGTCATTTCCGCGGAAACTCTTCAACTGCAAGCCCAGCGGCCGGAGCCGCAAGCACTGCCGGCCGGAATGCTGCCTCCGGATTTTTCTTGGGAAGGTACTTTCGAAGAAGTGGTCACTCGCGCCGTCCGGTCCACCGAACGTGTCTTGCTGGAAAATACGATGCGCGATTGCCGCTGGAACAAGACACGCGCCGCGGAGAAACTTGGCGTTTCGCCAAAAACTCTCGCAGCAAAACTAAAATCCACCGGCCTCGAAAACTAACTCCTCCGAAGGCCAGTGTGCAGTGCCACCGTTCCACCTGTCCACACTGCGGCTTCCACGTTTTTCAGCCCGACGGAACGCAGCAAAGCGCAAAGCTCAGCCGGAAGAAAAAACCTCGCGACCGACGACGGCAAATATTTGTACGCTGCGACGTCGCCAGAAATCGCACCGCCGAGCTTCGGCAGAATTTTCCGAAAATACCAACGGTAAAAATCTCCAAACAATCCCGCTGGCGGCTCCGTAAATTCGAGGATTCCCATGGTTCCGCCCGGTTTCAGCACCCGCTGCATTTCGCGCAGTCCCGCTTCGTAGTTCGCCAGATTACGAAACCCAAACGCCACCGTCACCAAATCGAACGACTCATCCGCAAAGGGCAAGCTCAGCGCATCAGATTCCAAAAACGGCACTCTGCCGCCCGTGTCCGCTTCCGATTTGGCGCTCGCCCGAACCAGCATCGTATGCGCAAAGTCCGCGCCGATGATTCGCGCTTTGCCCTTTCGCCCCATCGCAAACGCAAGGTCGCCCGTCCCGCAACACAAATCCAGCACCACAGCGTCAGGCCGGCTCAAGATCGTTCTTAGTTTCCGAGCAGTGCGCGCGCGCCACACGCGATCCAGTTGCAGCGAGAGCAAATGATTTAGCAGGTCGTACCGCGGCGCGATTTGCGTGAACATCTCGCGCACTTTTCGCGAGGCGTCCGCTTCTGTCGTCGCGCCTTCGGGCCGCGTACCTTTGCTCGGTGCACCCTTCTCCGTTAACAAGGTGTCAACCACGCGCGCTTCCCTTCTGCGCACTCAGCCTCGGCGCAAAATGCAGAGCATGTTTCACCGCATCCAGTGGCACGTTCTCGTACGTCGCCGCTTTTCCAATCCTCTTCGACAGAACAAAACGCAATTTGTTTCCTCGCGCCTTTTTATCCGTCCGCATAGCCTCAATCAAGCTCGCATCAGAAATCTTCGGCCAATCCGGCAGCGGCCCCAATCTCTCGATCAACGCCACAATCCGCGAAACATCGCGCGCTCTCGTCAAACCAATCTTGTGCCCAAGCAGCGCTGCCGCTTTCATTCCCCACGCCACCGCTTCTCCATGCTGATAACGCCGGTAGCGCGTCTCGCTTTCCAGCGCATGCCCAAACGTGTGCCCGTAATTCAAGATTTCTCGCAGCCCGGATTCCCGCTCATCCTTGCTCACCACCCGCGCCTTAATCTCAATCGACCGGCGAATCACGTGATCCAACGCTTCTTCCTCTCGCCGCAGGAGCCGCGCCACATTTTTTTCGAGATAAGCAAACAACTCCGCATCCGCAATAATTCCATATTTAATCACTTCCGCGAGCCCGCCGCGAAATTCCCTCTTGCTCAGAGTCTTCAGCACCAGCGGATCCACAATCACCAGCCGCGCCGGATAAAACGCCCCCACCAAATTCTTCCCTTCCGGCAAATTCACGCCGGTCTTGCCCCCCACGGAGCTGTCTGTCTGCGCGACCAGAGTCGTCGGGATCTGCACTAGCGCCACGCCCCGCAAATAACTCGCCGCCGCAAATCCAACCACATCTCCAACAACGCCGCCGCCCAGCGCCAGGATCAACGACCCGCGATCCGCCTTGGCCCGGGCCAACAAACGCGAAATCTGCTCAACGCTCCCCATCGCTTTTTTCGACTCGCGGTCATCGAACAGATGAACTTCATCAGGCTTATGCCTGCGCAGTCCACGCAAAATCGTCTTCCCCACCGCGCGCCAAACCTTCGGCGAAGAAACCACATGCACGCTCGTAAACCGCCCCAGTTTCCGAATTTCTTCGTCCAAACGCGCGAGCGCACCCGCGGCGCACACAACCTCATACGCCCCGGAGGACGCTTTCACTTTTATTCGCCGCGCTCTCATTTGGGTCCTTCGACTTTAACATACCAGTAGCATAGCCATTCTTGGGACTGCTCAGCATCTGAGGCTAGAAGGTCCGCTTCTGGCGGGTAGTTCAAAGAATAACGTCGCACCACAATCAGCCGCATTATGTGCGCCGCCCCATCCAATTTCCTTCGTGATACCATTTCTGGGAGCGATTCAGCCCGTTAACGCCCACTTTCGATGGCACATTCCGGAAAATCCTGTCGCGCAGACTACACCGTCGTCGGCTCTGGTGTCGCAGGCTTGCGCGCGGCCATCGAACTCAGCGAGGCCGGCAGTGTCCTCGTCCTCGCAAAATCCAATCTCAGCGATTCAGCCACGGCATGGGCCCAAGGTGGCATCGCCGTAGCCCTCAGCGACGAAGACGAAATCGGCCTCCACGAGCAGGACACGATCAACGCGGGCGATGGCCTCTGCCGCCCGGAAGCCGTAGCCCTCCTTGTCGAGGAAGGGCCCAGGTACATCACGCAGCTCATCGAATGGGGCACCGAATTTGACCGCGCCGGCACAAAGCTCGCTTTCACCCGCGAAGCCGCCCACAGCCGCTCGCGCATTCTCCACGCCCATGGCGACTCCACTGGCCGCGAAATCAGCCGCGCTCTTCTCGCCCGCGCCAATTCCATTCCACATCTTCATTTGCGGGCGCACGCTTTCACGACCGGCCTCCTTCTCGAAGACGGCAAAGCCGTCGGAGCCCGTTTCATTGACGAAACCGATGGCTCCCTCCACGAAGTCCACGCCGGCGCGACTCTCCTCGCCACCGGCGGCCTCGGACAAATCTATCGCGAGACCACCAACCCGGAAGTTGCAACAGGCGACGGCATGGCCATCGCCTACGAAGCCGGCGCCGTCCTTTCCGACATGGAATTTGTCCAATTCCATCCGACTGCTCTCGCCGTCAAAGGAGCGCCACGCTTTCTTCTTTCCGAAGCGCTGCGCGGCGAAGGCGGCATTCTCCGCAATATCAATCTCGAACGCTTCATGAAGCGCTACAACGAAGCGCAAGAACTCGCCCCACGCGACATCGTCGCTCGCGCCATCGTCAGCGAAATGCATCGCACCAACAGCCAGCACGTCTATCTAGACATGACCGCCAAGAGCGAAGAGTTCCTGAAGAAGCGCTTCCCGCGTATTTATGAAACGTGCCTCGGCTACGGTCTCGATCTCGCCACGGACCTCGCACCGGTTTGCCCCGCCGCGCATTACATGATGGGCGGGGTGAAAACCGATCTTTGGGGACGCACCTCGGTCGCAGGCTTATATGCCGCAGGCGAAACCGCAGCGACGGGCGTTCACGGCGCAAACCGCCTCGCCAGCAATTCCCTTCTGGAGGGCCTCGTCTTCGGCGCACGCGGCGGCCAAGCCATGATAGAGGACGCTCCAGTTCAAAAACGTAGCTCAGCCGCGCTTCCGGGCAGTCCGGCGCCGAAACCAAATGCCCACGGCACGGAAAAATCTTCGCCCACCTCCGCAAAACCGCCCGAAGCTCCGGCACGCGCTCAGATTCGAGATCTCATGTGGCGGCACGTCGGCATCCTTCGCGGCGGCAAAGAACTCAAAGCCGCCCTCACGGTCCTGGATTCCATCAACGTGCCTTTGAACGGCCAGGCTACCCGCGACGATCACGAGCTAAAAAATCTGCACTCGCTCGCAAAACTCATCACGCGCAGCGCCATCGGCCGCGAAGAAAGCCGCGGCAGCCACTATCGTTCGGATTTTCCTTATCGGGATGACGATGATTTTCAAAAACACTCAGTGGTGACGAAAAACGCGGAAGTTACGTTCGAAAAATAGCCCTCTTACTTCGCCTGCAACTCTTTCACCGTCTCCAAAAATACATGCCCAACCATGCCCAGCGTCTTCGCGCTGATCTGCTCCATATTGTCCTGCGGAGTGTGCCAATACCCGTTGCTGATAAAATCTCCAATCACATCCACCGAAGGCACTTTTCGTTTCAGAAACGAATCGTGGTCGTCCTCCGCCCCTTTTTCTTCATCCACAAACAGATTGCCGTACCCCAGCCTCTTCGCGGTCGTATAGACGAGGTTGCTCAGTGCCTTTGTCGAATTCGCCTCTCTGGGTATCCGCGCAGTCTTTCCGCCAACGATGTCTGCCAGTAAGAAAGCCTTAACTTTGGGCAAATCTCCGGAAATCGCCAACTTTGCCGCCATCTGCCTGCTTCCATAACGGCTGTCCGCATCGCTCCAGTGCTCGACTGCCTCCTCACCGTCAAAAAATGCAATCCAGACCGCGTAGCGTCCGGGCTTCGGGCAAAGCTGCCGAGCCAACTCCAGCATCAATCCTGTGGACGATCCAGCATCATCCGCTCCCACAAAATTATCTTTTTTCAGTGTGTCGTAGTGCGTGCCGAGCAAAATCACTCCGGGCCGCTCGCCTTGAATCTTCACAAGAATATTTTTCATTGGCAGGCGGCCGGCCGGAGTGTCGGCGGAAAAAGCATCCGTCTCCACAGTGCACCCAAAGCTCTGTAGCTGCGACAAAATGTAATCCTGCGCCTGCGCAATCGCTTGCGAACCCGCCGGTCGGGGCCCAAACGAAACCATTTTTGCAACGTGGTCGAATGCCGCCTTTCCATCAAACCCGCCCGTTTTTTCTGCGGGCAGAGCGTCCGTCGCAATTTGTGGCGGCTCGGCGGCAACCGCGCTCATGAACGGCGGCGATCCAGCCTTCGTTTGCTTCTCCGCCTCGGACTTGCTCTTGCAACCTGCAGTCCCACAAAGGAAAACAATCGCCGCAAGAACGACGTAGATTCGACAGCTTCCTGCTTGCCTCATTTACGTCCCCCCCGCTTCCGCCACGACTCGCCGGTTCCGGTTGCGCAATGCAATCCAGGCAACTCCCACGCCCAGAAAATAGAGGGCCAGCATCACCAGCATCACAAGAAGCATCGTCAGGGCATCCGGCGTAGGCGTCACAATCGCTGCAACCACGGTGATCGCCAAAATTGCGTACTTCGTGTTCTGCACAAGGAACTTCGGCGTCACGATTCCGAAATAGCACAGCAGAAAAATCAGCACGGGCAACTCGAACACCAGGCCCAGCGCCACAAGTACGAGCAACACCAAATCAAAGTAATCGTTAATCCGAATGAGCGGCGCCACCGGCCCTTGAAATCCCACCAGGAATCCGAGGATGTGTGGCAGAGCCAGAAAAAACCCAAACGCAATCCCGCCCAAAAAAAGCAGCACCGTGGAAAATACGAATCCGGTTACCGCACTTCGCTCATGTTTGTACAAAGCCGGCGCCACAAACATCCAAACCTGATACAGCACCACAGGCGATGCCAACACCAGCCCAATGTAAATACTCAATTTGATGAGCAGCCCAAGGTAATCGGTTGGCCCAGTATAATAAAGCTGGGCATTGTAGTGATGCGCCGCCAGAACTGTCTGAATCGGCTTGGCGATCACGTTCACGAATTTCGGCGCCACGAACCAGCCCGCCGCCGCGCCCAGTGCGATTGCAATCAGCGAATTGATAATCCGTTTGCGCAGCTCGATCAGATGCTCAAAAAACGTCATCTGACCGCCGGTTTCTTCTTCTTTGGCCTGTGCTGTGATTTCGGTATCCATGTCTTCAGGCAGGGCGCCCGTGGTCCCCGTGGTCAAGGAGTGCTGCCTTCTCGGGAGTGTCCTCTTCAGGAGCAGTTTCCGCAGCTACTGCGTCCAATTCATTCGTGGACTCTTCTCTCTCCGTACCTCTCGCAACCGCTTCAGCCACTGGTTCAACCACCGGCTCAATCTCTGGAAGCTGTGCAGGAGCTTCCGTATCGACCGGCGTCGCGGCGCTGGTTTCCGCAGCCGCAGAAGCCGCTCCCGTCTCCTGGGCCTTCTTTCGCTCCGCCTCGCGTGCCTGCCGTTCCACGTTCCGCATCTCCTCCTCAAATGCCAGCTTGAAGTCCGTGGATGCCTTGCGGAACTCCGCCATCAGCTTGCCCAGCCCGCGCGCCAATTCAGGCAGCTTGTGCGGCCCAAAGACAACCAAGACCACGACAAACAACACAATCATGTGGGGAATGCTGAACATGCCGGTGAATGACCCTTTTCGAAGCCAATGGCATCATAGAAAGGGTGCAGAGACGTGTCAAACCGGAGTTTCCGCTTTTGCCTCCTTCTCCCATGGAGAACTTTCGCATGTTATACTTGCAACTAGCCTGGCTAGCGTGAGGTCAGAATGAAATCTGAGCGTCGTGGGCTGATTCTAATCGTTTTGGTACTGCTGGTATCTGCCGTCTTGGGTGGCGTTTACGGCCCGTCCGTTCGTGCCACCACCTCAAGCGCGGACGATTACCAGACCGCCGTAAAGCAGTTCACTCGCGTCTTGGATGTCGTTCAGTCGAATTACGCCGAGCCGGTTGATGTGGACAAAGAAGTTTACCAGGGCGCCATTCCCGGCATGCTCCGCGTTCTGGACCCGCACTCCAATTTCTTTGATGCTCGCCAGTTTGCTCTGCTCCGCGAAGATCAGCGCGGCCGTTATTACGGCGTCGGCATGATCGTTGCCCCGCGCGAGAATCACACCGTAGTTATGGCTCCCTACGTTGGGGCGCCTGCGTACAACGCCGGCCTGCGCCCGGGGGACGTCATCGTGAAAGTTGACGAGAAAGCCACCGACGGCCTCACCACCAGTGAAGTCGCGGACATGCTCAAGGGTCAAAAAGGCACTGTCGTAAAAATCGTTGTCACGCGCGAAGGCTACTCTGACCCGCTTACCTTCACGGTCACTCGCGGCGAAATTCCCCGCCACTCCGTGGACATCGCGTTTCTCATCAAGCCCAACGTGGGCTACGTTCGCCTTTCTTCCTTCAATGAAACAACGGACCATGAAATCGCCGAAGCTCTCAAGGGATTAAACGTTTCCAATCTCGACGGTCTTGTGCTGGACATGCGCGGTAATCCCGGCGGCCTGCTCAATGAAGCGGTTGCCGTAAGCGACATGTTCCTCGAGAAAAACCAGATTATAGTTTCTCACCACGGCCGCGCTTCCCAAGAGCATGTCTACAAGAGCCTTCGGGGCAACCAAGGCAACACCGTTCCTCTCGTCATTCTCGTGAACAACAATTCCGCCTCTGCCACGGAAATTGTTTCCGGCGCCGTGCAGGATCACGACCGCGGACTCATCGTCGGCGAAACCACCTTCGGCAAGGGCCTCGTGCAGACCGTTCAGCCGCTCAGCGAAAACACCGGCCTCGCGCTCACCACGGCCCGCTATTACACGCCAAGCGGCCGCCTGATTCAGCGCGATTACAAATCCATTTCGCTGTACGAATATCACTACGAGCGCAAGATTCCCGATCATCCCACGGAGATCAAGCTCACCGACAGCGGCCGACAGGTAACCGGCGGCGGAGGAATCACTCCGGACATCATCGTCTCCGAACCCAAGCTCACCAAGTTCCAGCAGGAACTCTTCCGCTTCGATGTGTTCTATCCCGCGGAAGCGGGCGTCGGCGGCTTTACACGCTTCTACTTAGGCGAAAAGCCAACTATCACGCATGACTTCACCGTGGACGACAACGTCATGCACGAACTTCGTAATTTCCTCGCGAAACACAATGTTCGTTACACGGAAGCTGATATCGCCGAAAATCAGGACTGGATCAAGCGCAAAATTAAGCAGGAAGTTTTCATGTCCACCTTCGGCATGCAGGACGGCTTCAAAGTCCTGCTCGAAGCCGATCCGCAGGTGCAAAAAGCTGTGGAATCCATTCCGCAAGCTCGAGCGCTCTATCAAAACGCTCGCAAAATCGTCGCCCAACGCAACGGCGGCTCCCTCGACCAACCCTGATTTTTCTCGGTTTCGAATTGGAGAAACGCGCGGCGTTTTCCGCCACGAGTTTTTGTGCGCGCTTGAGGCCGGTCCCGGTCACGAATCAAGCCAACAATACAACTAATGTTGTTTCTTCGGCTTCTTCGCAGATGGCTTAGTTTTCCCAGACAACGCCTTCAACAAGCTTCCGCCTCCCGGCGCCCCAAGTCCGGTGCAGGCATCCCATCCGGTTCCCGCTTCATATGCGCCATTATTCCCCACTGTGATGTCTCGCAGCACGCCCGTAGGAAACTGCTCGTAAAGCACCGGATTCAGGAATCCACACGGAGTTCCCAATCCCTGATTGATCCGCCCAATCAAAGATGCCCACAAAGGCGCTGACGCGCTGGTTCCGCCGATCGGTTCAAGTTTCTTCCCGCTGACGTGCATCACAACAACAGCCGTCAACGGGTCCGCGACCGCCGCGACATCAGGTACTCCTCGCCCAATTGTGTGCGGCGTGTTGGCCGCTGGCGGCACCCCCACATTGTTCTGATACGTCGGCTTGCTGAAAACCACGCTCACGCCGCCACCGCCGGAGCCCTCGCCAATCATCATTTCGTTCCAAACGGTTTCTTCCGCGATCGATGGTTTGCTCCCCGAGGTCGCGACCAGTTTCGTGCCTCCCACTCCCAGCACATACGGACTCGAAGCCGGGAAATCAACGTGAGTTACTGTTTCCCCGGGCTCATCGCTCGAACCGTCGTCACCTGACGCAACACATACCGTTATGTTTTTCGCTGCCGCCGCTTGGAAGATTTCATTCACCGTCTTCACCCCCATCGCGGTCCAGGCGCCTCGCGGGTCATCCTCTGGATTGCCATAACTGATCGACACGACGCTGATGTTATTACTCCCGGCAATCGCGTCGTTCAGCGCATCAACCCATCCTTGCGTCGTAAATTCAGTGAAGTACACGAATATTTTTGCCTTCGGCAAAAGCGCGCCAACAACGCACAAGTCGAGCATCACTTCGCCCGTGGAATCGCCGTTGTCCGATGAGGCCTTGGTGTCCGGGCCGGGATCATTGCCAGGTCCGTGCACAACCACGTCCGTAAACGCGGGAGTCGTCCCGCCCAACACCTGCTCAAAATACGCTTTCAACGACGCAAGTCTGTAGCCGCCTCGTGGATCCGGAGAATTGCCTCCATTGAATGCAAACACCGTTATGTTCTGGCCATTTCCATCCAGCGTGGATGGGTAGTCATAAAGGTCTGCAACTTGTCCTGGGAAAAACGTTCCAGGCCACTTGTTGGTCAGTTTTGCTTTCTTTGCCTCTGCTCCCGCAGCGCGCGCCGTTCCATGAATGTTCATGCCAGGAGTCCATTCGATGGACGCGGCCGGGCTTCTCCGAAGTCTCGGTCGTCCAACAGGACGCGTGTCCAATCCAAAGACGCCTTGAACGATCCCCGCCAAATCTTCCGGCACGCAAATCTCTCCCACTCTCCCTCTGAACTTCCCCAACTGCGGGTGTTCGTACTCATTGAGTTCCAGTCCAAACGTCTTCTCGATATCGCTCGTCTTGCCTTCGACGATTACTCGCCGGTGCGGAACGCTGCTTTCCACCACTTTCAGCCCCGATTGTTTTGTCCAATCCTTGATTCTCTCCAGCTCGCTGCTATCGGCTCCATACAACGCCTCAAATTGGCTGTTCGTTAGATGTGCTCGCTGCTTCGGCAATTGGCTGCCCAATTCATCCGGAACGGAAGCGGCCTCAATTGCGTGTTGTGGATTGCGCCGCGCATAAATGCTGACGCGTATGACTTTTTCTGCTTCACTTTTTCCAATCAATTTTGCGTTCTTCAGCAATGGACGGGTGCTCCCCGGAATGGGGACTGAACCTGAATGGCGATTCATTTTTTTGATCTCCTCGGCTTGTGCGTGCGGACGTAGAGGGGAGAGGGTTGTAAGTCCGTATCGAACGGCTTTGGTATCACATAACTCACATTCGCGTCTATCGCCGCATTGCGAGCCCAATGTCCACCCCGGCCGATGCTACTTGGAGTTCTACTGCGCAGTCGGCACAGCACGACTGCATTTGGAAACAATTTCCTAGATTGCAAAATGATTTTCCTGCTCGTGGGCGTGTAGCATAGTTGTTTCACACTGATTAGACGGCGCTTAACCCACCTTTCAGCACCTAATAACCCCTTAAGTTCGTCCCAACTTTCGTCCCACAATTAGCCCCAATCCCTCAAAGGAGAAAATATGAATGGAGTAGCTTGGATTAACCTTGCTCGTGGTGTGTTCAACGCAGTGAAAATCTGAGTAGATCCTGAATATGAGGAGGAGCGAGACCTGATCATTCAGGACTTCCAGCAGAACGTGGTCCGACCCTTTCGGGATGGCTACTACGGTGCTTCGCAACCAAAGAAAGTGATGATCAGAAAGCCCTTCAAGATTGCTCTTTACATCTTGCTGGCTTTCGCTGCGATCTGCATGGTCTTGGGAGGTCATCAATGAGCAAACGAGTCTTCGTCTGCGTCTCCGGTGGAGTAGTGGATGAAGTGATCGTCCCGCAAGAGACCAACGGCACTTGGACGGTCATCGATTGGGACAATATCGAATCTGATCCTGCACGGGAATGGGGCCAGTTCGATGAGGAAGATCGGGCATACGTTAAGACGAATTATCCTGACGATTACGCGAAGTATTTCGCGGCGTTCGATAGCAAATAAACCGAAGCGCTGTCCCCTTCCTGCTTAGTCGTCCTTCGAGCGGCAACCCTTGGCGGTCGACCCTCACTGGTATAAGGCTTGCTGACTCATGTAAACACCTATCTGTCACTCAGGAGGTTGCGGGTTCGAGTCCGTCGCTCACGCCAAGATATTGCTGCCTCGCGTTCGAATGGAGTGGCGTGGCGCTTACCGTTATATTCGGAAGCACTTTGTAGCCTAGAGACTCGGCGCGTAGTAGCCAGTCTTTGCGTAGACGCTGAGAGGCGGAAGTCCCTTGGGGGCGCGCAGCTTGACTTTGATCTTTCGCCAGCGTGCATCGTGCGATTTATTACTCGGGCGGTATCCCAGAATATATTGGTTGCGCAACTCCGAGCCAATTTTTGTGGCGATGTCCGGCAGCTCGTTCACATTCTCTACTGTAAAGGCGCGTCCACCGGTCAGTTCCGTCACTTCAGTGAGCAGCGAGGGGCCACTGAGTTCCTCTGGTGTTCGGCTGCGATACTCAAATGGGTCAAATATGCCGACCGAGTACAGCTGGGTATCCACCTCTCGGACCAGCCGCTTGATATCCTTCTCGTTGTACCGACTATTGTTGTCTCCCCCGTCGGATATGATGAGCAAGGCCCGTTTGGCATTTCGAGCTGTCCTCATTTCGCTTAGGCCCAGATAGATCGCATCGAGTAGCGCAGTGCGGCCCTTCGCAGATGCTGAGAGTATGCGGCTCTGCAAGTCTTCCACATCGCTGGTGAAGGCGCTCAAAACTTCTGCGCGGTCGTTGAAACTGACTAGGAAGAACTCGTCTTGCTGATTGGCAGTTTTGAAAAACTGCAAGGCGGCTTCCTTGGCCTTACCAACTTTGTTGGCCATGCTACCGCTGAGGTCGAAGATGACGCCGATGGAAATGGGGACGTCTTCGGAAGAGAAATACTGGATCTCCTGCTCGACGTTGTTTTCGAAGATACGGAAGTTGTCGGTCTCAAGTCCTGTAACTAGGCGGTTATAAGGGTCAGTGACGGTAACGTTGACAAGTGCCAAGTCCACGTCGATATGAAGGGATTGGCCCTGCTTAATGACCTGGCGCGGTGTGTCATGCTTTACGTCGTCGAGGACGACGGATTGGGCGACCGCGAACGCTGGTAATTTCCAGATGACGATGCCAAAGAGTAGAAGAGAAATGAACGGAACGAAGAAGACGCTAGTCGCAACCAAACTGCTTTTCACAAGGTCTCCATCGTGCCAGCTGTCATAGCGCTGAATCTGAGTGATCGTTGCCTGCTCCGTGATCGCTTTGCACAGGATCTTGATAAAGCTTGTAGTCTCCAAATTCTTCAGTCTTCATATCGTCATCGCTCACGCCCGAAGCCTTGAGAAGGCCGGTCATTGCAGTGACCATTCCCGACGGGCCTGCGATGTAGTAGATAGGCCCATTTAGTCCGCGCAGATAACGCGTGAGCATTTCGCGATTGACGTGACCTTTTTCGTAAGGCCAAGCCACAGTTTTATGGCCAGTGACCGTTGGTACGAAGGTGAAATTAGGATTCTGCACGGTCATGCTTTGAAGTTCTTCGATGAACGCGGCATCGTCCGCTTCCCTGTTTGAATAAAACAAATACAGTTTATGTGGCAGACGTTCCTGAGTGACACACTGAAGGATGCTGCGAATCGGCGTAATCCCGATGCCACCTGCGAGAAATACCGCAGGCCGGGTGATGTCTTTATGCAGCGTGAATGATCCCCGGGGACGGCTCACGATGAACTTCGTGCCAAGAGCGGCAGCCTTCAACGCGCTCTTGAAGGCAGTGTTGCGCATGCGCATCGCGATCATGATTGGCTCTTTGTTAAGGGAAGAGCTTGCAAACGAAAAGGTCCGGGAATTGTCGCCGTCGCTTCCGAAGGCAAAGTCGGCATGCTGCCCAGCCCGGAATTCGTAGCGGGCACCATTTGTGTCAAACCAGAACGCCAGCGTGTCTCTGGCAATTCTCTGCCGATCCATCAGCGTCATGAGATATTCAGCCATCAGTCTTCCTCGGTCTGAGTTTTGCGAAGGCCCTTATGGGCGCCGTCGCATTCAACTGCATAGACCAAATTGATCACACTTTATTCCGCTCTTGTTTCGACACAATCCAGGACGGACCATCCAAAGGCGATGCGGCAGTAGATATGTGAATCCCACGCGCAAATCTATTTCCGAAACAAATGCGGCACGTACCAGCGCGTGTATGTCGCAATTCCCAGTAAGAGCACGATCCACCAGAGGACGAGGACGCTTCGCATCCACACCTTGTATTTGGTGATTCGCAATTTGTCCGGCAAGAGGCTTGTGCCCGCGGACAGCAAGACATACAGTCCGGCGAGTTCGGTGACTGTCCCGAACGCGCCGTGCGTCGTGGCTAATGCGTAGTAAGCTTTACCCAGCTTGTCCGGAACTCTGGGAAGCACATGAACGCGGAATGAAGGAATCATCATCACCGCGACGACAGCCAAGTTCAGAAGCACGATGGCGGATTGGCACCAGGCGTGTTGCCGAAAACGCCTCTTGCGAGCAAGGCGAGCACCAAGCAAAAGACCTATCCCCATAGCGATTTCGAGGACGAGAACCACATTGGCAGCACGCGGGGCGGCCGTTTCAAGAAATGCTTTTATCAACAGATTGTCTCCACGCAAACTACAGACTGCGTTTGGTTGGGTTCAGATAAGAGTCTCGCGTGGCAGAATTGGCGGAATTCATTCCGGGAATTGGGAGGGAGGTGCTAAGGCCGCACATCGGTGTCGATCATGAACACCTCCTTGGGTCCGCGGGGCGACAACGCTCAAAGCACAAACGTGATGGATGCACCGCATTTCGACGAAACTCCTCAGTCTCCGTACGAGTTCGTCGCGGAGTCATTCACACCAATCACGGGACATGCAGCAAATTCTCGAAACGACTCGCGCCCCTTCAGCAGCGCGCATTCGGATTCTTCCTTTTCAGCAGTACCACGCTCTGCGCCTTTGTATCGCCCCCGTTTTCTCCGGGTTCCGCGACACACACGTAGATTCCCGAGGGTTTCTGGTCGAGGACCTTGATCGCCAACCTCCTCGCTCCATCCGCCGCCTCTATAATGGCTTCGTTTTCGTCCATCCTCTGCGCCGTGAAACCGTAATCCGCAAGCGTCTTCTTTCCTTTTTCCTTCTTCGGCCGGAACGCGGATGGCAATGAAGTCAAATCCAGTTTCTCGACCACGAACGCCGCCACCTTCTCTTTGGGATATGCGGCCTCATTCCCGGCCACCACCAACGGCGCGTATGACAGCGCCACAACCGCCAACAGAACTTTGGTTTTCATTTTTCATGCTCCTCTTTTTGTCATTGGATTTCGCCGAATCTTTCTTTGCAAACGTCTTCAGAGTTTCTGTCTTACCCATCTCGCCGCGTCAACTTAAGATGCCCCGCCCATCAAGGTGCTCCAGACATTGATTTAGTGGGCTGCCTGCAGCTGCTGTGCCACGACCATGCAAATCCGCTGCAATTCCTCGTAGGTAAAGTAAGTTTCTTCCTGGTTGCCGGCGCGCTCCACGCGGCCTAATCCTGATTCCTTCGAAATACGGCTGAGTTCCGCCTCGGGTATGCCGAGCATCAAAGAAGCCCTTGCCCGTGTCACATACTTCGGGACTTGATTGCTCATAACCGCTCCCTGCGCCGCCATGATGGACATGGCGTCTTCGTCGACAAATGATCAAGATCTTGCACACTTTTGAGTTGTTGGACAATCCCTTGTCTCAGTGGTGTTGGAAAACGTCTATCCAGGTCCATTCACTCCGCTGAGAAAGCCGCCGAGGTGTCCCGTCAGTGCGACGATGACTACGGCAACAGCCTCGATCGGCAAGCGGTACCCTGGCAGGGCCTCTTCTTGTTTCCGTCGGGTTCTCATGTGGATGAACCACACCACACAGATCAGGACGCTTGACACGCATCCCATCAACAGATGCATCAAAAGGATGCCTTTCAGTTTCTGCCCCTCAAGTTCCCACTGCCACGCGAGAATTCCGGTGACCACCACAGGTATGGTTGCGATCGCGGCGACGAGCAAGTTGTAGTAGGCCGCCGCAGCCAGCAGGCGCTGCTTCTTCCATTGCCCAAGAAAATCAAAGAGGACACCAATGATGAACAGCGCGATCGGGAAGTGAATCAGCACGACGTGTTGCGCATGCTTCGCGAAAAGAACTGTTTTTATGTCGAACGGATGCAAGGTCGCTCCTCACTCACTGCACGATGACTTTGCCGGTCATCTTCGGGTGAATCGAGCAGAAGTACGGATAAGTTCCCGCCTTGCTGAAGGTGAAGGAGAACTTCTCGTCCGTGTCGAGCACTTTGGACTTGAACGTCTTCGGATCATCTGTGCTGACTACCGTGTGAGGGATATCGTCACGGTTGGTCCACGTAACTGTGGTTCCGACCGGCACTGTTAGCGTTACCGGCCCGAAGTTGAAGTTGTCGATCTTCACTTCCATAGTCGACATCTTCTCCTGCGCGCTTGTTACAGAACCCTTCTGACCAGTGCCCCAGAGTCCGATTCCCAGCACCAGTGCCGCTGCTAGACCTGCAATAGACACACTTCTCCTCATGCTTTTTCTCCTTTTTTAAGTTCGAATCGATTTGAGTTTGGCTACGTCTTGCTCACGCGAGCGAAGAATCCACCACCGCCAGCGCGTGTTGGCTTTGCACGTAGTTTACGTCCGTGATTCCCAAGACGCTGCGTAATTGCTCTGCGGGCACCTTCATTGGGCCCGCAGAATCCGCTTTGCCCGGCTGTGGCTGTGGAAACGCCGTCGACGCAGCGGTGTGAAATGTCACGTTGCCTTCAACCTTTTGCATCGTTTGGTGAATGTGTCCGTTCAGCACCGTCACGGAACCGAATTTTTTCAGGTACGCCAATGCCTGGGCGCTGTCTTCGGTTCCCCAACCCCACTCCGGATAGACCGACCAGAGTGGAATGTGGGCGAACACCACGATGGGCGTGCTGTGCTTCAGGAGCTTGACGTCGTCTTCCATCCATTCGAGCTGTTCGTGTCCCAGCGTCCCCAGCCCGCCAGCCTTTAAATTCATCACGTTCACTAGCCCGATGAAATGCACGCCTTTTTTGTCGAAGCTGTACCAGCCCGCTCCCTTGCTCCCTTTTCCGTAGCGCTCAAGGAATTGCTTCCCGTCGTCATTCAGCACATCGTGTTCGCCCGGCACATAAAAAACGTCCTTCGGCTTCGCGCCCTTCAGGATTTGCCCGACGGTATCGAACTCTTCCGGTTTCGAGAGGTGGCTAATGTCGCCTGTGTGCAGCATGAATTCCGGCGCCGCTGACAATCCATTAATCTTTTCCACTGCCGCCTTCAGCGTCCCTGCCACGTCCGGATTCGCCGGCTTGTTGAATCCCATGTGGCTGTCGCTGATCTGCACGAAGCTCAGCTCACCCATCATGTCCGAAGTGCTAATCTCTGAAATTCGGCTCAAACTGTACGAGTTCAGCACGCCACCTTTCATCACACAAAAGGCGCCCGTTCCCGTCCACGCCATGCACTTCAGAAAGCCTCGCCGGTCGATTCCGTCGTGGTTGTGGTCGTGCAAGAGTTGATCTTTTTTCTTCTCGGACATCCTAGCCCTCCATACCTACTTTTTTTGTCCCGTCTCTAAGCTCTACGCGTGCCGTTGGGACTGGCGGCGCGGGATTGTTTTGGGGGTTGCCCGCGCCGCCATTGAACGTGCTTGCGTCTATCCAGACCGAGGCAGCGCCTCTCTTATTCCAAATTCTCCGCGTTCATGTCTCTCTTTGTATGTCCATCACAAACAGAGCCCCCGTCGAGAATAAAATCGCCGGTTCTCTGGTTCTTACGCATGAAGCATCACTGATCAGGGAAAGTCTTTCGCAAAGCGAGCAGCGCAAAGGTGCACAATCAAGCCATGAAAAGGGGTCTAGTAATGGGCTTCCTTCTCTTTATCGGCCTCGCGCGGCCAAACTCCGTGCAACAAACCTATAAACCACCTGAAGTCGCTTCGGCAGGTGATGTGTATGTTCCCTACCAGGTTGTTCTTGATGGGCTTTTCGTTCTCGATGTGTCCCTCGATGACGATGGCAAGATACAAGAAATCGACGGTCAGAGGGATCCCGGATCGATGCTCGATGTTGCCAAGAGATCCGTGCGCCAGTGGAAATTCCAGCCGGCGTCTGTAGAGAGCAAGTCAGCACCTTCCCGCATGACAGTGAGCTTTGTTTACTGCCCGTCGAATTACGGTATCGGAGGCCCGGTTCCGCCGAAGCATTTTTCTCCTGTGTTGCCACCCAATCAGTCAGAGCCTTCTGATCATGGTAACTACGTGCCCGTCGGGGTTTTGTCGTTTGCTTATCCGAGTATCCGGTCAACAGTGTCGCCTGGGGGTCCGTGGTGGTCCAGCTCACAGTGGATAGCTCGGGTGAAGTGAAGGGGGTTGACTTTCTTCACGGAATGGAAATCTTTAACCGTTTTGTTTCAGATGCGTTAAAGAAGTGGCGTTTCGAAGCAGCAACACTCAATGGGAAACCGATCAAGTCTAAGACCGTTATCGGCTTTGCCTTTCAGCCTCCCCCTTCAAGCTGAAGAGCTTGGGATGAGCACGCAAATGCTTGCGCCCTGGTGGCGGCGGAACAATGCGTCAATAGCGCGCCCGTTCTTCCTCGTTCTTGTCATCAAATTCCCTGCTCTAACGCGGGAGGCCGATACGGCGCACAAGGTCTTGAAAGCGCGGATCGGAGCGGAGGGGATCGAAGCCCGGTCGCAGGAGGACACCCGGATTAAATCGCTCTTCGTAGCCTTTTTCGAGCCAATTCATGGCCTGATCCGTATCACCGAGAGCCGCATAGATCACGGCGATCTCCGAACCATGCGAGTAAATAGAGTTTGATCGCTTCTTCAAATCACTCAATAGCTTTATCGCTTCGCTCCTCTTGCCGGATGCGGCGTAGGCGCGAGCAAGATTAGCCATGACCGTCGGGCTTCCCCCGGAAAGCTGCGCCGCTTTTTGCAGTTCTGCGACCGCTTCGTCGTTCATGTGTTTCTGGAGGTATGCCTGGGCGAGTTGATTATGTGCGAGAGCAAAATTAGGATCCATTTCGATCGTCTTGCGGCTCTGTCGTATCGATTCGTCATAAGAATGCGCAAGGACAAGAAGCTCTGCCAGATCGGCGTTAATGATAAGAGATAGCGGATCGAGGCTCTCGGCTTTTCTCATTTCGGCGATCGCTTCGTCATACCGGCCCAATAGACTCGAATGCCAGGCATACCAATGGTGAGCGGTTGCGTAGCCCGGGTTCAGTTCAATGGCCTGCCGGAATTCCTTCCCGGCAGAGTCAAAATCCCAGTCGAAGCCATCCAGGCAGAACGCAAGCGAGTTGTGGGCTTCGCCGAGCGCGCTGTCCAATTCCAGTGCCTTGATCGCCGCGGCCTTCGCTTTTGGGAGTGCCTCCTTGGGAGTCATCACCGCATACTGCCAGTCTCCCAACAAAGCATAAGTGTCGGCTAAGCCAGAATAAGCTGGGGCGTATTTCGGGTCTTCGTCGATTGCCTGATTGAAATAAGCTAGGGCAACCTTCAAACCATCTGCCGTTCGCTTATTCCAGAAGTAGCGCCCTTTGAGAAAGGACTCGTAAGCTTGCGGATTAACAACCTTTACGTTTTTCAGCGCAGCCTGTTCCCGTGGATTCAAATTGATCCGAATTTGATCTGCAATGGCTCTTGCCACCTTGCTCTGGAGCGCCAAAGTATCCCGCAATTCACCCTGATAGCTCTGGGACCATAAGTGCTTGTCAGTAGAGGCTTCAATCAGCTGCGCCGTGATGCGGACTTCGTCTCCGGAACGGAGCACGGTGCCTTCCACCACGGCGTCCACGTTCAGTTCACGAGCGATCTGCGGCAGGGGCTTGCGCGCGTGTTTGTAAGCCATCACTGAGGTACGCGAGATCACGCGCAAAGCGCTGATCTGCCCGAGATCCGAAATCAACTCGTCGGTCATTCCATCAGCGAAGTAATCCTGAGACGCATCGTTCGAGAGGCTTTCGAGCGGAAGGACGGCCAAGGAGCGAATGACAAGGGACGGGCGGTTCCAGGAATGAAGCTTCCAGGCGGCAAGAGAAGCCACCAGTAGAAGGAGCAGGAAGGCCGATATCTTCCACGCAAGTGACGACAGAAGATGTTTGGGTATTGCAAGTTTGCCAGCGAGATCCGGGCGATCACCAACTTCTGCCACTGGATGAGGCAGAGCGGCGAGTTCCGGGCTGCGCCCGGCGGCTGCGTCTGCAACTTTGACCTCCGCAAGGAAGCGGTAGCCGCGACGAGCAACGGTTTCCAGAAAGCGGGGACTCTCAGCGGAGTCGCTGAGGGCCTCACGGATTTTGCTGATCGCCTTGTTGAGCCCGTGGTCGAAATCCACGAAAGTGTCCGCGGGCCACAGTTTCTTCTGAAGCTCCTCGCGAGTTACGACCTCGCCGGGGTGCTCAAGCAGCATCGCCAGGAGTTGGAAGGGCTGTTCCTGAAGCCGTACTCGTAGGCCCTGCTTGCGCAATTCGCCAGCGCGAAGATCCAGTTCGAAAACCCCAAAGCAGAGCCGCCCGCCAACGTGATCGTCCTCGCGCACAGAGAAGTTAACCTTGATCGAAAACGAGTGTACCACCCGTCAGAGTCTCCGGGAACTCGAGGCGGGGATAGATTCCTGTATGTCTTTTGTTGAGTGACAGTTACCGGGGGATCCCTATTCCGGCACAAAAGAACTGGCCGTCCATTGCACGGATTTCAAGAGCAAACCATAGTGAGCCCCGCATGCGCACGGATAGCACGGTGCCGCTCGCAGGGAGGCGTCCATGCTCGAGCACAATCAGCTTTCGAAGTTTGAGCACGAGGTCTTACCGCATCTTGATGCCGCTTACAACTTCGCGCGCTGGCTAACTCGTAATGACCAGAACGCACAGGACGTTGTCCAGGAAGCATACTTACGCGCTTTCCGATTCTTTCCCGGTTTCCGCGGCGGTGACGCGCGCGCATGGCTCATGAAAATTGTCCGTAATACTTGCTATACCTGGTTGAATGCAAACCGGCCACTGCAAGACGCCGCCGAATTTGATGCGAACTTCTTGCCCCCTGATTCTCGCGCTCCCAATCCAGAAGAAGTTGTACTCCAAAACGACAGCGCCGCTCTGCTGCGAAAGGCCCTGGAGAAGCTGCCGCCGAATTCTCGTGAAGTCCTCATTCTGCGCGAACTCGACGGGATGTCCTACAAGGAGATCGCAGATATCACCGGCATGCCTGTGGGGACCGTGATGTCGAGCTTGTCGCGTGCCCGGGGCCGCCTTCGTCAAGTTCTGACAATTCTTATGAACGGAGACACGGTGCCAACCTCACGGCGAATAGCAGCTGTGAACGCATGAGTGCGTGGGCGCAAGCGAAAGCTTACAGGCCTCTTGTCATTGTTGCGGCGGTGCTGGCAAACCTCAGGCTTATCTGCCTTTCGGTCATGAATTGATGTGGCTGGAACGCTTGATGAATGGCAAGGACGGATAGAGTCGTTTCCATCAGTTCCTTCGCCGCGTGGGTGCTCTGAGAGAAATGGTCATAACTCGGGGACCGAAATACTTACAATTTTATTCCCGCGCTCCAGATATCCCTTGATTGAGGAATTATCCGCGAGCCTGTGTAGTCTTACACGATGAAGACAATGAAATGTCTCGCAATTCAAAACTGCATCGAACAAGGAGATTTGAAATGATCTGGGCTCGACATTTGAAATTATTAACAAAGTTAGGCGCGGCTGCTCTTGCACTGGGCGCTCTGGCGACTAGCGGGAACGCGCAGAATGCATACCAGGGCAAGTTCACGCTGCCATTTGAGACTCACTGGGGAGGCGCCACACTGCCGGCTGGCGATTACACTTTCGCTCTGCCATCGAACAGCGCTCCATACAGACTTTACATCCAGGGACAGGGAGTTAGTGCCATCATCCAGGCCACTACAGCCGATCAGGGAGTGGTTTCTGAGCGCCCGCAATTGAACCTGCTGGACAACGCGGTTGGGTACACCGTCCAGACGTTCGACGCCCCGGAGCTAGGAGTCACCTTTAGCTACTTGACGCCCACACAAAAGCACATGGGACACAAGGAAGCCCGTCAAAAGACGGTGCCACAGACCGCGCCTGCATCGCAGGTCAGTGAAAACAAAATATCCATCGAAGTCCACTCTGCGGGTCGCTAAGGAAGGAAGTCATGCAAATCACCGCAAATGTCGAGTGCAGAAAGCAAGTGATTGGCTCCTTGGCAAGGCACGCTGTAGGGAGGCGGCGTCGCCTAAACTGGGATGCGCGTCCCAGCACGGAATGCATCTCGAAGAAGGCTGCACCGCCAGTCTCTCCTATCGCCAGCGATAAGCTGAGCGAAGCAGAGGCCATCCAGCGAGCCGGGCATGGCGATGCGGCTGCATTTGAATACCTTTACCGGTTGCATAGCCGGCGTGTGTATGCGGTATGCCTGCGCATGGTAGGAAATACGATGGAGGCAGAAGATCTGACTCAAGAAGCCTTCTTGCTCTTGTTCCGCAAAATTCACACATTTCGTGGCGAATCAGCCTTCTCTACTTGGCTGCACAGAATAGCGGTCAACATCGTGCTGATGCACCTGCGCAAGAAGTCTCCACCAATCGTCTCGATCGAAGCGGCTCCCGATCCAGAAGATGAAACCGCCTCACCAAGTATCGATATCGGAGAGTCCGACTTGTTACTCGAGGGATCGGTTGATCGAATAAATCTCCAACGTTGTATTGGGCAGTTGCCCGTGGGGTACCGTTCAATATTTGTCTTGCACGATATTCAGGGGTACCAACACAACGAGATTGCGGAGATATTGGGACGCTCGGTAGGTGACTCGAAGTCGCAGTTACACAAGGCCCGGATGCGGCTGCGTGAACTGCTCTGCGAACTCCAGCGTAGCAAGGCGCGCGATGAGCGCTTGGCAGCGGCTAAAAGGCGTTCGCGATCCGGCGAGGCTTTGCTCGTTTAGCGCCGCAGTCTAAGGGACAAGTAACGTGTGGAACAGCGTTCCAGGGGACCTGATTAAACGGTGGATTGGACATACTTCGCTGAGAACGACCAGCAAGTACAGTCACTTCACGCCGGAATTCAGAAAGCAGGCTGCTAAGAATGGGATGAAATAAAGACGCTCATCGTCCCAAATCGTCCCATTTGATGAAGCCTAACCTGTTGAGATATAGTTGTTTACAAAGCTGATACGGTGGGCGTGTAGCTCAGCTGGGAGAGCGCGTCGTTCGCAACGACGAGGTCGCAGGTTCGATCCCTGTCACGTCCACCAATTCACTCTTCAAATCAAACTCTTCGCCACAACAATAGCCGTTTGCGCTGACGCGGGATCGTTCAGCGCCCCGCGGACAAAATCCTTGGTCCCGCCGCCTTTTCCTCCGACTTGTTCAAACACCTTTTTCAAAATCGCATTCATGTCCCTTCCAACGCCGGGATGTTGGCCAAGAAACACGTGCCCGCACTCTCTCCGCACAAATAACACAACGACGTTTTCATATTTCGCAAGCGCCGTTGCCAGCAGTTGCACATGCAACGCTTCGGTTCCCTCAAATACGCGCGCAATCAGCCGCACGCCATTCGCATCAATGGGCGTATCTCGCACAATCAACTCCGCCTCAACTTCCGCAACCCGTTCCGCCCGTTCCCGCGCGCTCTTGAAGCTCGCCTCCCTCTCCGCCAGCGCCTTCTCCACCGCTCCAACCACTTCCCCGCTCGAACACTTCAACTGTTCCGCCACTGATTTCCGCGCTTCATAATCCTCTCTCGCCGCTCCTGCGGCCCGGTCTCCACACAAAAATTCCAGTCGCCAATCGTTCCGGATCTTCGTGCACCGCCGCAGCAGAATCATTCCAATCTGCCCCGTTCGCGCTACGTGAGTCCCACCGCACGGCTGTAACTCCACGCCTTCAATCTCAATCGCGCGCAACATTCCCTCTCGCTCAACTTCCTTCCTCACGCCCAGCGCCCGCAGCTCTTCCAAGCTCCCATACCGCACATTCACAGGTCTGTCTTCAAAAATAATTCCATTTGCTGAACGTTCCGCTTCCACAAGCATCGCCGTGGCCGGCTCCCTCCCGCGTAAATCAATCGTGCATACCTCTGCTCCAACGTGAAACGACACCGTAGGCAACCCAAATCGCTCCTCTAACACTGCCGACAACAAGTGCTGCCCCGTATGCTGCTGCATATGATCGAAGCGCCGCTCCCAATCAATCTTCCCCGTAACCGTTCCCGCCACCACTGGCCGGTCTACCACATGCACAACCTCGTCATCCTCATCCAACACATCTATCACCCTCGACTCACCAAGCAGTCCCACGTCGTACGGCTGCCCACCCGAAGTCGGATAGAACGCCGTCCGCTCCAGCACTACGCGCCATGCTCCAGCCAGGCTGTCCCGGTCGGACTCGCACGAAACCACGCGCGCCTCAAACTCCCGCGCAAACACATCGTCGTAATAGATCCGCTTCGTTGTCATGCCCCCAATATACTCCGCCTTTCGAACCTCCCTGACCACACTCACGAGACCGTGGTATGGTGACGCTACGCTTGCAAAACCAGGACTACGCCACTACTGTCTCTCAGATGGAGAACCAAGAAGGAGGCTTCATGCCGCTCGCAGGCAATCACTCGATCACGCGGCGCGACCTGATTCGCGGCGCCGCAACAGGCATTGTTTCTTTGGCCATGCGCGCTGACATCACAGGTGCGCAGCCGCCTTCAAAACCTCCCAACATTCTCTTTATTCTGGCCGATGACCTCGGCTATGCCGATGTGTCTTGCTACGGACGCCCTGATCTGAACACGCCTAACATTGACCGTATCGCCGCGCGGGGCATACGCTTTTTGCAAGGCTATGCCAATTCGGCAGTGTGTTCGGCTACGCGCACCGCGCTAATCACAGGCCGTTATCAGTATCGCCTGCGCCTCGGCTTGGAAGAGCCTCTCGCAGGTAACGCCGCTGTTGGCCTTCCTCCGGAACATCCGACGCTGCCCTCACTGTTGAAGAAGGCCGGCTACAGCTCGACGCTGGTCGGCAAATGGCATCTAGGCGTTCTGCCAAAGTTTGGTCCTCTGAAAAGCGGCTACGATCACTTCTACGGATTTCGCGGCGGCGCGGTGGACTATTTTTCACACGCCACCGGAAATGCCAAGGAAGATCTCTGGGACGATGATGTTTTGATCCATCAAGTGGGCTACCTGACCGGTTTGCTCGGCAATCGTGCGGTCGAAGTGGTGAACAATTATGCGAAATCCGCACAGCCTTTCCTTGTGAGCCTGCACTTCAGCGCCCCGCATTGGCCCTGGGAAGCCCCCGGCGATGAGGCAGAGTCGGAACGCTTGCGGCAACCGGAAAGCGGCGGTCTGTTTGACTTCGACGGCGGCTCGCAAAAGACCTACCAGAAAATGATCGAAGAAATGGACCGCCAGATTGGCCGTGTTCTTCAGACCTTGGATGCGAATGGATTGACGGAAAACACCATCATCATTTTCACTAGCGACAATGGCGGCGAGCGCTTTGCCGATACCTGGCCGTTCACCGGCAAGAAGACGGAATTACTCGAAGGCGGTTTGCGCATCCCGACCTTGATTTCATGGCCCGCACGCGTCCCGAAGGGCCGGACAACCGAACAAGTCGCCATCAGCATGGACTGGATGCCGACGCTGCTCGCCGCCGCCGGCGCTGAACCTGATCCGTCCTATTCCCTCGACGGCATGAATCTCTTGCCGGCGCTAACTCAGAATGCCGCGCCGGTCCCTCGCAAGCTCTTCTGGCGCTACAAGGCCAACGCGCAGCGCGCTCTCCGCGATGGCGACTACAAATTCCTAAAGATTCTGGACAATACATTCCTGTTCAACGTCGTGGAAGACCCGCTCGAACGCGCCAACCTGAAAGACCGCCAAAAAGACGTTTACCAACGGCTCGTACGGGAGTGGGATGACTGGAACGCGTCCATGCTGCCGGAAATCAAGGAAAGCAATACGCACAGCTTCGATGGGAAGGAACTTGCCGACCACTTCGGAGCGAAAAATCCCGACTAGTGGTTGGCCGGGTGCCGCACACGGCGCTTTTGCGTATGCGGGCTCAGAGTGCCACATTGCAAGTATCGCCTAGAAAGAAAAACTTCCGTAGTTCAACTCTTCCGTTGCCGTGACACGCCTTCCTACTGTTTCGTTCGATAGAAGATTGTCTGTGGGCCGTCCACGATTCTGAAATCCACCGGCACCGTGAACAACGACGCGCTCGGCTCCGTGCGCACGATATTCGTCAGCCGGAACGTCTGCTCCCCCATCCGCGGATCGCTTCGCTTGCTGTAAACCACCGTCTTGAGCTCGGGCGAAGTCCAGACCTCCGTAACAACCGTGATGGGTCGTTCATTTCCGATTTGTTCTGCCGGGATCGTGTGCGTTGTCCGCACTCCGTTCACGAGGACCCCTTCCATAGTCTGAGAACCCAGGTCCTCCATGTTCACCTGATCCTGTTCAGTCGCAATCAGATGCTTCTCAAAGAATGCTCCCGTTGCGGGAGCAGCGATGGTGACCGGCATTGCATCCACATCGGGTGGAGGCAACGACGCTCCATGCCCTTCGACCACTCTCATGGTGACCGTTCCTCCCGTCACGCCAGCAGTGCCTATTCCTCCAGGCACCCCCCCAAGCGGGGGTAACGCAGGCATTTTCTGCGCTGTCTTTTCCGTCAGATTTAAAGTGTAGGAAGTCTGCGCGACCGGATCATGAATGAAAATCAGATGCGGCGCATTGGCTGCCGATAAATTCCCGATCGGCGGCAGAACCGTATCCTGACGGGTTCGCCCTTGCGAATCGCGCGCGGTGATTCCCGTGCTTTTCTGCACGAGGCGATTCCCATCCGCGAGGGTCTGGATGGATTCATTCGTGATCGTGGCCGAATACGGCGCACCCACTACAGGACCACCCGTTTTGTCGAATGCGCCTGCGGCAACGGCACCCACGGCACCAGTGGTCTGATAGACCACGTTTCCCTTTTCTTGCGCGAAGGCGCAGGATGCGGTTGCGAGAACAAGTAGCAATGCGCGTTTCATGGTGGTGAATCTCCTTTTCTAACTTAACGAACTCACTGCCGCAGACGAACCTGTTTGACCGAACCATCCGGGGCAATACTCAATTCCGCGATGAAATTCATTCCTTTCGGCATCGCTCCCGGCGGAAACATCGCTTCTGCCGGAATGGCGATTTGCACCGCAGTTTCTGTCGGCTGCCATTTCACAGCTTCCTTCTGGAGGGGAGGAACCGCGTGCCGCTTGTGGATCGTCTTGCGCGGAGCAGGCTCCGCCGCACGTGGCGCCGGAACAGGAATTGGAACAGGAACAGAAACTTTCGTAATCGTCGGAGTGAACGCCGGCGGTGCTTCCGTACGAGTCCGCGGAATAGCAAAATACACCACGACCGTGGCCGCAACGGCGCTCACAAGTACAGGCACCCAACGTGGAACACGATGACCCGCCTTCGCCGCCACTACCGCGTCACAGTACACAGCGAAGGTCCCACTTACCTGTTCGTACGTTGCCAGTTGGCTGCGGCATTCCTCGCACCCTTTGACATGGCGCTCCACGCCCGCTGCTTCCTCTAAGGGGAGTTCGCGGTCGAGCCAGGCCACTAATTTCCCTTGAACGTCACACATTGCATTTCTCCGCTAGCTTCTTGATCGCGCGTTCCACAGTGTCTCCCACCGTGGATGTTGCTATTCCCAAGACCTCTCCAATTTCACGGTAACGCAATCCTCCCGCTCTCAGCAGAAGGCACTCCCGTTCGGACTCCGTCAACATTCGAATTCCGGCCGCAAGACGCCGGAACTTCTCCTTCTCAAGCACTGCTTGCTCTGGCGTCGCGTCCTCAGCCAGAAAATCCATCTCGCCGTCGAGCGGTTCGCCGAATCGCCGATGGTAGCTCGTCTGGCGATTCCTTGCCTGATTGTGCGCGACGCGAAACAACCAGCCGCGAATGTTCTCCTGCGCTCCATCCGCAACCAGGTGCCGTTGCAGGCTGAGAAAGGCGTCTTGCACCACATCCTGCGCTTCGTCACTCGTAAGTCCAAGGCAGACAAGGTAGCGCAGCAAAGGCTTGCGTAGTTCGCGATACAGAGCCGTGACCTCCGAGGTGCCGGCGGCCATCCGCGGGAGCGGCAGCGCCAGGGGTAAGGAATCGTCACTCACATGGGCCTCCGCATCGCGCCTCTATACATAGAACAACTAAGAGTCCCCGTTTTCCGGGATGGTTTCCCGAGCGGGCCGCTTCTTCGTTGCTTTGCGTAGGGCCGGGCCTTTAGCGCGGCTTCCTCATGGGTCAGTGGATGAAACTCAGTCCATTCGGGATGAATTGAGGGAACACATAAGCGTAGAGCATGACGATGACGCCGACGATGGCAGCAAGAGCCACGGAATGCCAGAAAACGAAGCGGAAAATGGAGCCTTCCTGCCCGACTTGATTCGTCGCGGCGGTAGCGATGCAGATGGATTGCGCGTCGATCATTTTGCCCATCACGCCGCCGGCGCTGTTGGTCGCGCACATCAGAATAGGGCTGAGATTGAGTTGTTGAGCAGTGATTTTCTGGAGGCCGCCAAAAAGAACGTTGGAAGAAGTGTCGCTTCCCGTCAGCGCGACGCCGAGCCAGCCAATGAATGCGCTGAAGAAGGGAAAGAGCCTGCCCGTGCCAGTGAAAGCGAGACCGAGGACCGCGTCCATGCCCGAGTAGCGCGTGACGTAACCCAAGCCGAGCATGCAGGTCATCGCAACGATAGCAAAGCGCAACCGGACCAGCGTGCCGCCGAAGATTTGGATAATTTTCAAGGGAGGCAGTCCGAGGATCAGGCCTGCAAAGATGGCCGCGAAGAAACAGCCCGTTCCCGTCGCTGTGAGCCAATTGAAATCGAAACGCGCGGCTTCGGCGGTGGGTTTTGCTACGACGGGCGTGGTGCGAAACACTCTGTTGTGCAAGTAGGGCCAATCCCATCCCGCGGGGCCGGGCCGAGGTTTGCCGTCAGCAAGGGTGACCTTGAAAGCGGGTGTGGTTGCTTTGTTCATGGCGAGCTTAATGGCCGGCAATCCCCACAGGAGAACGAAGATGGAAAGAATTGCGAAGGGCAGCCAGGCTTTGGCGATTTGGCCGGTGGTGTAGTGCTTGACGACATCCTGCCGAGCTATTTTGGCCGCGTCTTCTTCGCGTTCCTCTTCAAAACGCCAAATCCGTTTTGGACGCCAGACGCGCAGAAACAGCATCGTTGCTAGTAGCGAAACGACGCCTGCAGCGATGTCCACCAGATTGCTGTCCATGTGATTGGACCAAAAGTATTGAGTCCCCGCGAACGAAATACTGACGACCAGAATCGCAGGAAGGACTTCAAACGTTTCGGCCCAACTGACCATGGCGCGAACGAGCCAGAACGGAACGATGAGCGCGGTAATAGGAAGAATGCGGCCAATCATGGCGCTGAGATCGCTTTCGTTCAGCGCGGTGACGGAGGCGAGAGCGTGCACAGGAGTACCAATGGCCCCCCAAGCGACGGGAGCGGTATTCGCGATCAGGTTCAGCGCAGCGGCTTGGAACGGCCGGAAGCCGAGTCCGATCATGAAAGCGCCGGCGATGGCGACGGGCGAGCCGAACCCGGCGCAGCCTTCAATGAACGCGCCGAAGCAAAAAGCCACGAGAAGAAGTTGCAGACGGCGATCGGGCGTGATGGCGGCGACAGAATGCTTCATGATTTCGAATTGGCCAGTTTCGACGGAGATGTCGTAGAGAAAAACCGCGGCGATGACGATCCAAACAATTTTCAAGAGGCCGTATGCGGCGCCATAACCAAAGCTGCTGATAGTCATCTGCGCCGGCATATGGAACACCAAAATGGCGCAAAGAATTGCGGTTGCGGCGCCAGCGACGGCGCAGAGATGCGCGCGAACTTTGAAGCCAGCCAGCAGGCCGAGAAGAACAACAACGGGAAGCGCGGCGACAAGAGTTGAGAGCCACGGGTGGTGGAGAGGGTCATAGACTTGCGTCCAAGTCATGCGAAATCCTCCGGAGGAGGCGTCATTCTAAGGCGCCCCAGCGTAATCTCTCCGTTTTCACGGCGAGGCAAGCAAAGAAGTATTTCGTTCAATGAGCGGATCAACGCCCCAATGCAGCGCTTGAAATACATTCTTATCGGTGCAAAGTCAAGGAAGGAGTCTTGACGAGCCTGTTACCCGCTTCCCTGCTTTGGGAAAGTGCATTCTTCCTCAGGGCTTTGGCCAGCCATGTCATGCTTGCTATCGGCCGCGGGGGCGGTTTACTTTGCTCTGATAGGCAGTCCGAGCGAATTGGTAGGATCAGAGCGGCGAAGGGTGCCGCGCTTGTTGAGGTGGACTATGACTAGCCCGACGAATGCTTTAAGCGGAGTGCAGATTGCGGCGCCGGAACATCCCAGCCGCGAACGCGTGCTGACTCCCGACGCGCTGAAATTCATTGTGACGTTGCAACGACATTTCAATGCGCGGCGCGTGGAATTGCTCGCGGCGCGGGCCGAGAGGCAGAAGCGATTGGACGCGGGAGAGAAGCCGGACTTTCTGCCGGAAACGCTTGAGATTCGCGACGCGGAGTGGACCGTGGCGGCGATTCCGGCGGATTTGCAGGATCGCAGAGTGGAGATCACCGGGCCGGTGGACCGTAAGATGATCATCAATGCGCTGAACTGCGGCGCGAAAGTGTTCATGGCGGACTTCGAGGATTCCAACACTCCAACGTGGGCGAATCAGATGGATGGGCAGGTCAACTTGATGGACGCTGTGCGGCGAACAATCACGTACAACGATCCGGCAAGCGGAAAGAGTTACAAGCTGAACGAGCGGACTGCGGTGTTGTTCGTGCGGCCGCGCGGGTGGCATCTGGATGAGCGGCACGTTCTGGTGGATGGTCAGGCAATGTCCGGTTCCCTTTTTGATTTTGGCCTGTATTTCTTTCACAACGCCAAAGCGTTGCTGGATTCCGGCAGTGGTCCTTATTTCTATCTGCCGAAGATGGAAAGTCACAAGGAAGCGCGCTTGTGGAATGACGTTTTTATTTTTGCGCAAGATGCGCTGGAAGTTCCGCAAGGAAGCATCCGCGCGACGGTTCTAATCGAAACGATTCTTGCCGCGTTCGAAATGGATGAAATTCTCTACGAGCTGCGGGCGCATTCCGCGGGGTTGAACTGCGGGCGGTGGGATTATATTTTCAGTTTTATCAAGAAATTTTCGAACGATGCGCACGCTGTGCTGCCCGACCGCGCACAGGTCACCATGACCGCGCACTTCCTGCGTTCGTACAGCAAGCTGCTGATCCGCACATGTCACCGGCGGAACATTCACGCCATGGGCGGCATGGCCGCGTTCATTCCGATCAAGAACGACCCAGTGGCGAATGAGAAAGCGATGGCGCAGGTGCGCGCGGACAAGGAACGTGAGGCGGGAGACGGCCATGACGGCACGTGGGTAGCGCATCCGGGACTTGTCCCGGTTGCGACGGAGATTTTCGATCGGCTGATGCCCGGACCCAATCAAATCGGCAAGAAGCTAGAAGATTTTCATGCGACCCCGGCGGATCTGCTGATGGTTCCGCAAGGGCAGATCACCGAAGCGGGTGTGCGGCAGAATATCGCCGTGGGACTGGGATATCTGGAAGCATGGCTGCGCGGGATCGGCTGCGTTCCGCTGTTTAATTTGATGGAAGACGCTGCGACCGCGGAGATCAGCCGGGCGCAACTGTGGCAGTGGATCCATCAGGGCGCACAACTGCAGGACGGGCGAAAGATAGATGTGGCTTTGTGCGAACAGATGATTCAAGAAGAGTTGGCGAAGGCTAAACCAAGCGGGGACGCGGTGCGGTCGGTTGCTTATGAAAAATCAGCGCAATTGATGCGGGAGTTGATCCGCGCGTCGAAATTCACCGAATTCCTTACTGTGCCTGCGTACAACCAGATTTTGAGTGAAGGGAGTTAACCTGAACCTGGGTCTTACGGTTCGCGCGCTGCCACCGTCACTTCTGTTCACGCCACGGCTTTAGCTCTGCGAGCCGATGAACGCCAGTGCGCCGCAATGCAAAAAAGATTCCCCAAACGCTCGCGGCCGTTGCCGCCGCAATCAGCAATACCCGCCCAAATACCCACAGAAACGCCGGCCACGCGGGCGCGACGCTGTTGCTCCCTCCATAGTGAATTTGAATGACTCTGGCTTGCTCAAGCGCGAGCACCACGCCAACCAGGCTCAACAACATCAGAACCACCGTGGCACGCGGAAAACGAAATTTAGACTCCATACTTCCTCCTTTCCCTGGCAACCAGTCGTACGAATTGGAAAATCGGCGAACCCGCTCCCGCAAAGAACCGAAGAGCAGTCCCCGCATTTCTCGCGCGTAGAACTCCGCGCGCGCAAGAACTCTTTTCTTTTTAACCTCAACGTGCACCTGCTCAAATACCCACGCCATTTCTTCCCCGTACTCGTGGCGGTACGCCGCGGGATACAAACAGAGCAAGCGTCGGTACAACGCTGGCATGAACATCACGCCTCCTTCCTCGCTGCGCGGAGGCTCGCCAGTTTGGTCAAATGCCTCATCCGTTCAACTTCTGCCTGCAAAACCCTCTTCCCCTGCACGGTAAGCCGGTACGCTCGTCGCTCGCGCGCAGCTTCGTCCTCTTTGAATCGCTCGATCCAGCCCTGCTTAAGCAGTCGCTGCAACGCGCCGTAGAGGGTGCCTGTGCTGAGCGTCACGCGACCATGGCCCATCCTTTCCACGTCTTTCAGAATGGAGTATCCGTGCCGGGGCTGTTCCGCCAGACTCAATAAAACTAGCAACACCGGCTCGGTCAAAGGCGCTCGTTGTTCCATATGTCACCACGCGACATATCGCGTAACGCCATACTGCTCTGCTGCGTTCCATCTGTCAACCTCTAATCAATCGAGTAGTGGGTAGTTTGAAAGTTTTGGTTACCATACAACGGGCCGCGTTGCGAGATAGCGCGGGTCCGAGTAAAAAGGGGTACAACCGAATGATTGAAACACTTTGCAGTGGCGCGATTCAGCTTCCACAGCTGCCAGTGGAACGTGCGCCGGAGTCTCTACAGTTTTCGCCCGCAGTCTTGTTGGCTCTGCCTGCCTGGTTCTCATGGAACCCGTTGTTATCCTATTTCGCCGCCGTCGTGCTGCTGGTTATCGGCGTGAACATAGCGACCAAGAAGGCCCCGCCGCAGGCAAACTGGCTCGATAAAATCATCCTTTGTGGTCCTGTGTTCATCGCCATGCCCATGGTTGTGTTCGGCTTGGACCACTACTTCTTTCCCGTAGAGATAGGTCGGATCATACCTGCCTGGATTCCGGCTCATACCTTCTGGGTCTATTTTGTGGGAACGTGTCTCATTCTGGGCGGCTTGGGCATCGTGTTCCAGAGATACGCCGGCTTGTCGGCCGGACTTTTCGGAGTCATGCTTCTTTGTTTTGAGGCGCTCATGAACATCCCCGGAGTAGTGGCCTTCCCTCACAGCCGGATTATCTGGTCGCTCGCCGTAAGGGAGTTTTCCTTCAGCTGGGGTGCTCTGTCGTTTGCCGCAATGCATACACAAGAATGGAGAACGAGAGGTACGCATTGGCTTATCTCTGTTGCGCGCATTGTTCTTGGAATTGCTTTAGTTTTCTTCGCCGTGGAATACTTTCTTCACCCCGAACTTCTTCCGGGGGTTCCCCTCAACCAGTTAACGCCTAATTTCATTCCAGCCCATTCGCTCTGGGGCTATCTGACAGGTGCGGTCTATGCGGTTGCCGGCGTCTGCCTGCTCATCAACAAGAAAGTACGTTTAGCGGCCACATGGGCCGGGTTGTTTGTTCTTTTTGCCGTGATCTTTTTTTGCCTGCCGTTCATGCTCCAGTACGCTTCTGACATTTCAAGGGGACTGAATGTTCCGGCAGATACTCTGGTATTGAGCGGAGCGTTGTTGTGCCTGGCCGCAAGCCTGCGAGAAAAGCCGGCGCGTTCAAGCAAGAGCATGAGCATGGCCGATTGACCAAATAAGCAAACTATTCCCAATCTGGAACTGCTCCTTAGTACAGGCGAATTCCCCGCCCTCTTCACGGTAGAATGAAGCCTATGCCTGTCCGACTCATCGCTCTGGACATAGACGGCACTCTGCTCGACAGCCGCTGGCAGCTTTCCGAAGCCAATCGCGCCGCCGTCGCCGAGGCCACACGCCGCGGCATTGAAGTCGCCCTCGTCACCGGCCGCCGCTACGACTTCGCCATGCCCGTCGCACACCAGCTTTCCTGCCCGCTCACTATGATCGTCAATAATGGCGCTCTCATCCGCACCGCCGATGGCGAAACCCATCTCCGCCATTTGCTCGACCAGCGCGTTGCTCGCAGCGTCCTTGAAGCCACCAAACCTTGGCGCGAAGGCGCCGCCGTCATCTTCGATCGCCCTCGCGAAAATCAGCTCATTCTCGAATCGCTCCGCGCGGACGACACCATCCGCTACGCCTACTACAAACGCAATCTCGAGCACATTGGCATCGTCTCCCCGCTAGAAAATTCCGTCACCGAAGATCCCATTCAGGTCATGTTCACCGGCACGCTCGCGGAAATGCGCGCCGCCGAATCCGTTCTGCGCAACGCAGACTTCTCTTCCAGCTATGGCCTCTCCTTCACTCTCTACGACTCGAAAAACTTCGCCATGATTGACGTTCTCCCCGCCGACTGCACCAAAGGCAGTTCCCTCGCCGAATGGGCCGCCCGCAAGGGACTCCACCGCGACGAAATTCTTGCCGTCGGCGACAATCACAATGATTTGGAAATGCTGCACTTCGCGGGAATTCCCGTCGTCATGGGCAACGGCGTCGCCGAACTAAAAACCTTCGGCTGGCACGAAACTCTTTCCAACGACGAAAGCGGAGTCGCCGCCGCTATCGAACGTTTCGCTCTGAGCGAGGCCGCATGCGCATAACGCGGCTCACTCTCGTCACTGCGTCGCTACTTCTGTGCGCACAAGCTGCTCGCGCCGAATACGTCGTTCTCCGCAGCGGCCAGCGCCTCGTCGTCACCGGCTATCAACTCGTCGGCGACAAGTACAAACTTCAACTCTCCGGCGGCTCCGCCGAACTCCCCGCCAGCGAAGTCGTAGCCATCGAACCCGAAGAGATTTTCCACGCCGAGCCGCGCCCCGCACTCGCCGGTATTCCTTACGCCGATTTCATCAAGAACGCGGCACAGCATCACGGAGTGGACGCCGATCTCATCGTCAGCGTCATCACCGCGGAATCGAAGTTCAATCCGAAAGCCATCTCCCGGAAAAACGCCCGCGGCCTTATGCAACTCCTTCCGCAAACCGCCACGCGCCTCGGCGTGAAAAACATTTTCGACCCGCAGGAAAATATCGAAGCCGGCACAAAATATCTACGTGAACTCCTCGACCGCTACCACAACGACCTCGCCCTCACTCTAGCCGCCTACAACGCCGGTCCTCAGCGCGTCGAGCAATTCAAAACAGTTCCCCCGTATCGCGAAACCGTCTCCTATGTCCGCCGCGTCGAGCAAACCTACAAAACGCGCAAATCCGCCGCGCCAGCGCACACTTCCACCAGCGCCACGTCCGACGCGACGCCCAATACCAAAGCCGGCGGCTAATAGAAACAGAAAGACAGAAAAATGCTGGCCGCCCAAACTTCCATTTTCGATTTTCCAGTTTCCGTTTTCGGCGTGACTAGTTCTGCGGAGGACTGCTCTGGGTCGGCGGCCCGCTTGGGTCCGGCGGATTTTGCCCGCCCTGCGGATTCATCCCGCCCGTTCCCGGAGTTCCAAACGCGCCCGGCGCGCCCGCTGGCGTTCCCGGCGTAGCCGTACCCGGAATATTTTGCTGCGGCACAACGACGATACTGTCCTTGCTCGGATCCCAATAAAATTCAAACAGGTGGTAATTCGTAGCCTTGTCGTAAACCACCACCGAGCGTCCACTCACCTTGCTTCCCACGCCAATGATGTTTCCCCCCATGATCGTCGTGGGTTCCGAAGCTGTAAGCTGCCCGGTATTCCCGGAGCTGTCCGTATCTGTAGAAACCGCCCCATTTGCGGTACCGCTCTGCGCATTGCCAGGCGCATTGCCAATCGTTGTCCCGCCCGCACCTTGCGTTGTGCCCGTTTGACCGTTCATGCTCGGACCATTCATGTTTGCCGCAGGCGTGCTAGTCTGGCTTGTGCCAGGAATCCCCGTCGGCATGGTCAGCAGGGGGCGTGGCTTCAAACTCCCGATCAGCTGCCCGGAGGGGCCCACATAAATCAGCCGCCAGGATCCGTCTTCTTTGTTCATCGGATCTTTGTAGGCCTGCCGCATGAAGCGAATATTCCCCATTTGCGGTTTCGTCAAATCTTCCAGAGACGCCGGAAATTTTCCGGTTTTGCGGTAATACATTTTGATTCCGCGGACATATTGATTTCCGCGCCAAATCATTTCCTTTTCCTGTTCGCGCTTACCCTCGGTAAGTATATTCGGTGCGGCGGTCATCGCCACAAGCACCATCAACGTCACAGCAAAAACCACCATGAGAAGAGCGAATCCTCGCTCTTGTTTGCGTGTGCGAATTGTTTGCCGCGCTTTCACGCTGTCGGTCCCTGGTCCTCAAGCATTTTCTGTCCGCGCCGCCCCGAACCTACTTCTTCAAATTCCAGGCTGGCGTTATTAATTTTCAAAATTCGATAACGCCCCATCAAGGTATCACCTTCGCTGACGATGTAGACTTCGTCTCCATCCGTCAGAAACGCACGCCGTGCTGTCCCCGTAGGCACAGTGCCGTAGCCAAAAAATTTCAAATTCCCCGGAAGTTCCGGCGGAGGAGGAGGAAGTGGCGGATCATTCTTGTGCGCGTCAGCAATTTTCGCCGCGTCAGCAGCGGCCTTTCTTACGTCATCTGGGCTCGGTGGCACGACTTGCGAGAATAGATCTACGCCCGATGCTTTGTATTCAGCCTTGCGTCGCTTCTCTACTTCCCACCATCGAATTTCAGGATTTGCAAAGGTCATCGGCTGGTAGCTCTGCAGAAACGTCGCGGCTCGGGAGCTTGTTTCGCCCGTGGGTGTCCACGATTGCCAGCCCCAGACTCCGACTGCGACGGCAATCAGTACAACCAAGGCGATGATTTGTTTCTTCTGGTTCATGCGCCCGCCGTCCGGAAAAACGTTCTCATGTGCACGGTCACGCGAATCAAGTTTGGCGTTGCCGCCTCCGAGCCCAGCTCCAGGGAATCCACTACGTAATAATTCGGCGAGCGTTGCAATCCGTTCAAAAACTTCACGACGTTTGCATATTCTCCGGAAACACTCGCGTCCATGTTGCGTTCCGTGATGTTGCGGCCCGCAATTTCCCGGTCTTTAAATGTGATGCCTTGGATCTGAACGCCTGACTTTTTCGAAACGTCTCCCAGTTCCGCGGAAATTGTGGAGGATGCAGACGATGCCGGAGGTAAGTCGCGTTCAAACTTATCACAGTCCTTCACCGTTTTTGGAAAATTGGTGGCTATTTTTTCGGCGTATTCAATGTCCGCGCGCAATAACTTCAATTTCCCGGTTTCTTCCGCCAGCCGCTGTGGCGGCGCACTGGGCGAATTGGAGATGCGCCAGCTGTAATACCCAAGCCCAACGTCCGCAAGAATGAGCAAGGCGAGGCCGCCAATGATGGCGCGCTTCTCGAATTTGAAGTCCCGGCTCATCATGCCCTCGTATAAACAACCGACAGCTCAAACACTTGCTGGTCTCCGCCCGGCTGTGTCCCCACCTGATTGGAAAGCAAGACTACTTTTCCGAACGACCTCGATCCTTCCAAGGCGCGCAGGAATTTCAGCTTTGCTTCGTCCGAAGTTGCGCCAACTTTTAGTTTCACTTCCATGTTGCCCTTAACCATCTTCGGCGAAACGCTCAGCAGCCGCACACCACCAGTCTTCACGCGCTCCAGATCCATGAACATTTGTGTCCAACTGAAACTGCTCTCGTCAATAATCGAATTCAAAAATGCCGCTCGATCGCTCAGTTTCGCATTTTCCGGCTGCCCAAAGAACTTTTCCAGTTTCGCCCTTCGCGCTTCCAGGTCCGCGGTCTCTACGCGAATCTCTTCAATCCGCGCCAGCATTTTTGACTGAGCACTGCGCGCCGCCCAGACGTGCCATCCGAGCGCCAAGAACACGATTCCCGCCACTCCGGCAATCACTGCCGAGCCAACCAGGAACCGCCGGTGCGTAACCAGCGGTTTCGTCGCGAGATTAAGCCGAACCTTCATCCTGCGTCCTCAGTCTCCGTTATTTTCGCTGCAACATCCATCCAACCAGCCCCTCGAGTTCCCGGTCGGCTAATGGCCTCGCCTCGTCCGAGAGCCACCCTTCTGAAACCGCCGTGTGCAGTAACGACCGAACGTCGCAATGAAATTCATCTTCGAGCGGCCGCACAAATTCCGGCAGGCGCGATCCCAGTCCAGCAACGCGCACTCCCTTGATTCCTTCCTGCCATGTGTCCTGGTAATACGCAGCCACAGGATAAATCTCTTCCAACAGCATCTGCGGAGTGAGGGCCGCGCCTTTCGCGGGCAGCTCCGTGCAACGGTAGCCGCACAGAACTCCATCGCGCACAATCGCCGTCGTCAGCGCCGTATCGGAAACGCGAGCCAACAGAGTCGGGCGCCGATCATCGAGCAACGACACCGCCGCCAACGACGAACTCAGAACAACACCGGCTGTAAGACCCAAATGCTCTGCCAGAGCCTCGTACTCGCGAATAATCCTCAGCCGTCCGAGCGCGGTCACAACATCCACACCGCCCTCTCTCGGCGCCTGCCGCATGTAAGAGATCAGCGTTTCGTCCACCTCAAATGGCACGCTTTTCTTCAGCTTCCATTTCAGCATCGGAATCGCTTCCTGAGGTGACCGGGGAAATTCATCAAAGTGCTGCACGAACACACGAATCACGGGATCCGGCAAGAGAATCGCAACATCCTCGTTTCTTGCGCGGAGCCGGCTACATACGCTTTCGAATGCGGACTTCACCGCAACGATGTTGATGATGTTCGTTTCCACCGCGGAGGGAGTAAGAGCGCCGGGCGGCAACGGCTCCACAGCGAAACCATCCAGACCACCTGTGCGTGAAAGCCTGGCTCCCGCAATACGATCCGTTGCAATCTCAATCGCCAAGGGAGGGTGCGGCGAAGCATTGAGCCACATGGTGGCTTTGCGCACCAGTTCGTTTTGGTAAATGCCCTTCCGGAATGTGACGGTTTCACTCAACGAACGTCACCTTGTTAATTTCCCGCAGCGTCGTCAGTCCTTGCTTGATCTTGCTCAACCCGCTCTCGCGCAGCGTAATCATTCCCTCTTCGCGAGCGATGCGCTTGATCTCGGATGTTGGCCGCCGCTCAATAATCATTTCGCGAATTCGGTCTGTAAGGTCGAGCAATTCACAGATTGCCGTCCGGCCGTGATAGCCCGTGCCGGAACATTCCAGGCATCCTGCACCTTCCGAAAGCGGAACCCCGGTCCATTCTTCCGGCTTCAATCCTGCTTCGCGCGCCTCATCGGCGGTCAATTTCTTCTGCTGCTTGCAGTTGGTGCAAATCACGCGAACGAGCCGCTGCGCCATAATACAGTTCAGGGCGGACACAAAATTGTACGGCTCAACCCCCATGTTGATAAATCGCCCGATCACGTCGGTCACGTTGTTTGCGTGGACCGTAGTGAACACCAGGTGCCCCGTTAGTGCGGATTGAATCGCGATCTGCGCGGTTTCCTGGTCGCGAATTTCGCCGACCATGATTTTGTCCGGATCGTGCCGCAAAATCGAACGCAAGCCTCGGGCGAACGTCAGCCCCTTCTTTTCGTTTACCGGAATCTGCGTAATTCCGCGAAGTTGATATTCGACTGGATCTTCAATCGTGATGATTTTGTCTTCATCCGTCTTGATTTCGTTGATGGCTGCATAGAGCGTGGTCGTTTTGCCCGATCCCGTCGGCCCCGTTACCAGCACCATTCCGTACGGCTCACGAATGTACCGCCGGAATCTCCGCATCTCATCCGTGGAAAATCCCACGACGTCCAGACTCAGGCTCTGGAACTTTTCCGAAAGCGTTTCCTTGTCCAATACACGCAACACGGCGTCTTCGCCGTGGCTGGCCGGCATAATGGAAACACGAAGGTCAATGAATCTTCCCTTGTACTTCACCCGAAATCTGCCGTCCTGCGGCACGCGCCGCTCGGCAATATCCAGATCGCTGAGCACCTTGATGCGCGAAATTACGGGTGAGTGCCAATCCTTTGAAATTGGCGTCATCGCGTGTTGAAGCACGCCGTCAATTCTGTACTTCACCGCGACTTCCGCGTCGCGCGCTTCAATGTGAATGTCGCTTGCGCGGCGCTCAAGAGCCGTGAAGATTACTGTCTCCACCAGCTTTACGATGGGGCTTGCCGTGGTATCCCGGGTTACGCGGTCACCGGAAAGCGCTTCGTCGCCATCTTCATCGGCCTTCCCGGCCTGCAGCGCAAAAGCTTCCGTCGCTTGTTCTAGAACCCGCTGGGACTGCTCAGTCCGTTTCAACAAATCGCCAATGGCGCGCGCCGTCGCGACCTTGATGACGAGTTTTTTTCCCAAAAGCAGCGGCAGCTCATCGCTCAGGAGCACCTGGCTCGGGTCCGCCACGGCGATCATCAGGGCGTTGTTCTGCACTTCGAGCGGCACAAAGTTGTAGCGGAACATCAAATCCGCGGGAATTGTCCGGAAGAGCTCCGGATCAATGCGCTGCTCACGCAGATTAATGAACCCGCACCGATACCGCTCCGCCAGACGCCGGGCGTGATCGCGCTCGTGCTGTTCTTCCGCCGTCAAGTTCACTGCACCGGCGACTGTTACGTTTTGTTCTGTGGTTCCCATGATTTCCGTTCTAGCTGGCGCCGCCCGTTCCCGTGACTGAGATTGAGAATATAGGCAAATAAAGTGAAATTAAGATGAAGGCAACGAGCAAACCCATAAAGATAAGAATCGCGGGTTCAATCAACGAGACCATCGCCGCGAGCCGCAGGTTCACCTCATCTTCATAAAACTCCGCCACGCTGGTGAGCATCGGCGCCAATGCACCGCTCGATTCGCCCACTTCAATCATGTCCAGCGCCAATTCCGGCATGATTCCCGTGGATTCCAGCGCTCCATGCAGCGACTCACCCTCGCGGACCTTCTGAGTCGCGCTCGCCACCGTTCCACGCAACAGTCTGCTGGTGATCGCGTCCCCTGCCGTCTGCAATCCAGCCACAAGCGGTGTTCCGCCTGTCAACAGCGTCGCGAGAGTTCTTGTAAACTGCGCCACCTGGAACTTCAAAATTGTGTCCCCAACCACAGGCGTCTTGAACTTCATTCTGTCAACGGCCATGCCGCCCTCGTCGGAACGCGACCACGCAAATATCCCCAGGATGGTCAGGAGGACAGCTGCGATCGCACCCAGCACAGCATAACGATAGTCCACTGTGAGCGCGATTAAAACCCGCGTCGGCGTGGGTAGTGGCACTTTCATGTCCTGATACAACATCGCGAATTTCGGAATCACCACAGTGACGAGATAAGTCACAACGATGCACGCCACTGTTACCAGCAAAACTGGATACACCAGCGTCGCCAAAATCTTCTTTCGAACGCCGGTGCTCACTCGCTGATAGGCGATGTAATAATCCAGTACGCCCGATAGATTGCCGCTCTTTTCGCCCGCCAGGATTGCCGTGGAGTACACCTTTGAAAAAACTCCAGCTTCCGCAACCGCCTCGGAGAGCGATTTTCCTTCGCGCACTCTGTCGCGTATCTGCGAAACAACGGGACGCAATTTCGGCGAACTTGCCCTCTCCGCCAGCAAATCCAAAGCCCGCAAAATAGGCAATCCCGCTTTAATCAGCGTATTAAATTGTTGATTGAGAATCAGAAATTCTGAACCGCCTACCTGCCGGCTGCTCTGGCGATTGAGCAGACCGCTGACCAAGCTGCTCCGTGCCTGGACCGAATAGACGTACAGGCCTCTATCCGCCAGCTTCTGGCGCGCTTCCGTTGATGTTCCGGCCGCCTCGACGTGGGAAAAGACACGCCCGTTGGCATCCGCAACGCGGCAGACAAATTCCCCCATAGCCCTCAGTTTACCTCAACTCAAACAGTTGCAGGGTAGCGCAGAAGAGTTGTCTGTTCTCCACAGGCAAGGGCGGGAATTTTTAACCAGCCTGTAATCAGTTAATTGGGAGAATTCGAATGGCTGGCTAACGCAAACCCATTCCTGGCCCCGCCATCAGCTGATCGCCATCCACAATCGCCACGCCTTTTGGAGCCTGAAAGTGAAAAAGGATCTCGTCGGCAGGTGGATCAAACTTCCAGTTTGAAAACCGCATGTCCATCCGCAAGCCTGCTGGGCTGGTCATCACAACTCGTGCCAGCTCGCCTGTTTCCTTCACAACTTCGAAGTACGCTGCTTCGTGTGGCTTTCCCGCATTGGCGTCCTTCTCCGTTCCTCGCATGGCGCACTCCAGCCGCACCAGCGCTGCGTCTTTAGGCTGCTCCGTCGTCAGGCCCACTTTTGTGCAAACGCGGCTGACTTTCATCTCTCCCGCCAGCAACGCCAGTGGCGTGCGCCAATCGGCGCTTTCCTTCGCTGCCACGCGCGATGCAGTATGGTCCGTGGGAACGTAAAACCACGCGAATTTTCCGTCAACGATAAACAGATTTTTCTCAGGAGATACGTACTCCCAACGCATTTTCCCCGGCCGCCGAAAATACGCCGTCCCCGTTTCCGTTCGTTCGACGCGGCCGCTCTCGCTGTACTCCTGGAAAAACGTGGCTTGCAACGTTTTGGCGTGGCGGTAGGCGGCTTCGAGTTTTCTGACGTAAATTTGTGAATCCTGCCCTGTCAGCGTGGATACGGGGACCAGAAAAAACAAAACGGCGAATGCTGACTTCATCTAGTTAGTCTAGCATCTGCCGTAGGAATTCTTTTTGCGTTACTGAAGCGCGTTATCGTTCGCAGTCGCTGCTGTGGTTTGGCTGTATCGAGTGACGTTCACTTCGCTCGAGAAGAAACTGCGCTGACCTGTTACCCCGCGTGTCAACGGGTCAATGTTCAAGGTATACGTAGTGGAAGGCGTGCTGGCGGCGCCTTGCACGTATGTGTAGACATACCCGCTCTTTGTCCCGCTGGCGAGTTGACCATCAATATAGGCACCTCCCGTCGGCCCCAAGTCTGTCAGCGCCGCCGAGTATCCGATCAGCGGATTCGCGGACGAATAGGCTATTTCGGAAGTGTTGATCGCGTGAATGCAGGAAACTGCGGACGATTCATTCGCCGACATTTTTGCTTTTAACAGGTTCGGAATGGCAATCGCGGCAATAATCAGAATGATCGCCACGACGATCAACAATTCAATCAACGAAAACCCTCGTTCGTTAGCCCTACCGCGCTTGGCCTGGGATGCGCAAATCATTTTCCCCTCGAAGTCTCCCCTACAGGAAGCTATGAAGCAGAGGCCCATGTCTTTGTTTGCAGAATGGTGCCAACATTCGAACTACATCTTAGTGGAGCACTTTCGATGCCAAGCTTGGGGCGACCTTGGCGTTACCCACGCGAAGAGCGTCCGCAATTCTATGATAAGACTTGGCCTATTTCCCACTCCATTTACTCGCTGTCGCCCTTCCTGTGGTCTCCGAGCTTGACCAATTCCGTCGCTTTGCTTGACATATTTTGACTTGCTAGATTCGCGTTCGAGAATCCGTGGTCGAAACAAAAAAAAAGGGAAGCCAAAGGCTTCCCCTTTTTAACCCGCTCTGAAGCTATTTCTACTGAAGAGCGTTCGAAGCGTTCGTAGGAGCCGCTGCACCGGTCGCGTCGTAACGAATCACGCCCGTTTCGTCAACGTAGAAACTGCGAGTGCCCGAAGACGTCGATTGCCGCACAGCCGTCCACGCAAACTGCGTTTCCGGAACGAGGCCGCTCGTGCGCCCAGGATTGGCGAACTTATAGCCGCTCTTGTTGGCGCCTGACAGTGTGGTGTCAATCTGGTTATTACCACCCGGGCAGGCAACTCCGGTGCTGTCCATGTCGGTCAACGTGTGCGTAAAGCCGAGGTTCGGGCAAGCCGTCGCATACGCGATTTCCGCAGTCGTCAGCGTGCGCAAAGAACCGACAGCCGAAGACTCGTTCGCTGCCATCTTCGACTTAATCAAGTTCGGAATTGCGATAGCCGCGATGATCAGAATGATCGCCACGACGATCAGCAATTCGATAAGAGAGAAACCCTTTTGCTGCTTCTTCATACAATCTCCTTAAGGATTTTGTGATGCCAGAGCACAGCCAACTATGATGCACGCAGTAAGCCAAAATAGGGTAGAATCCTTTGACGCTGATAATACAGCACTTACCTCGCTACGAGGCTCTGGAAGATGCTGAAATACCCGCCCGGAAGCCTCTCAAGACGCAGAGAAGACGCTTTTTGCTTTGTTGATTGGACATTTTTCGTCACTCTCACCAAGCTGGGCGCTAATCAAGCCGCAGTACCCCAGGCATTTCGTAAGAGCCACCCCGGTTCCTGCTCTCCCCTATGCAGTTCTGGAAACCCCGAGCTTCGACGTGCATCCACAGTACATCCTGCAATGTACCCTGTTTCGGCAAGGGGACGTACTCAGACACGCATATGAGCCATTGGTGGTCCGTTTAGTGGCTCACATGCATGATGCTGCCCGGCAGAACCAAACGACCCGACCGTATGACAACGCCACCGAGCCCCCATCCCGAACCGGGAAACGTCCCGCCATCAGGGCAAACTTCTGGTCTTCGGAGGCGGTTTCTCGAAGACGAGACTGTCCGCTTCTGCATTCTACTAGCACTCTTCACCTTTGCGGCGGTGACCTATATTCGTCAGTTCTATATGTCCGATCCGGATTTTGGCTGGCATCTTCGCACAGGGGAATGGATTCTTTCGCACCACGCGGTGCCTCGCGCTGACCTGTTTTCCAATTATGGGGCAGGAAAGCCCTGGTGTGACTACAGCTGGCTGTTCGACATCTTCTTTGCGTTCATCTACCGTCTTGGCGGCCTGCTTGGCCTCGGGTTCTTGGAGCTTGCCTTTCGTGTGGCTATTCCGGTCATCATCTATCACCTAGTCCGCAACCTAGAGCTTAGTTTCTGGCTCTCCACGATCACGTCAGCGCTTGCGGTGTATTCCATGTACTCGATATATGCGCCGCGCCCAGGAATGTTCACCATTCTCTTTTTTGTGGTTGAATTGCGGCTCCTCTTAGGCGCGTCGTTAAAGGGCGAGTTTTCGAAACTGCTTTGGCTCCCCCCTCTCTTCCTTGTCTGGGCCTGCATTCACATCCAATTCGTTTATGGCCTGATTGTCCTAGCCATGTTCGTAGGCGAGCCCCTTCTCAATTTGGTCGTCCGACACAGGATGCAAGCCTTCGCATTGCCGCCAAAATCTGCTTGGCTTCTGCTTGCTTCGATCGCAGCCACCTTGATTACACCCTATGGTTGGCATATCTACTCCACCGTTGTTCTCTACGCCAGACAGAAAAACATCTACGGTGCCATTTCAGAGATGCTGGCCCTGAGTTTTCGTGAGCCATTTCACTTCGCGCTTCTCTTTCTTGTTCTTGGCACGGCGATGACTCTCGGCCGCAGCCGCAGCCCCCGGCCTCTATATTTACTTCTCTTCGCTTTCTCCGCCGTAATTGGCTTTCGCTCCATTAAGGATGTTTGGCTGGTCGTTATAGTCTCCGTTGCGTTGATTGCTGTAAGTGTGCGCGACGCGGCCGAAACCGCCTCTCATCGCAGTTTGGCGCCGAAACAACAACTTGCGCTGGCGATCTGCGTGGTTGCGGTGTTGGCGGTCGCATTGCGTCGTTACGACGCAAGCAACTCATGGATAGAAATGGGTCTAGCCGGCAGGTATCCCGAAGCGGCCGTGCGCTTCGTTGAAAGGAATCACCTGCGGGGACCGCTCTACAACGATTTCACGAGCGGAGGCTTCCTAATCTGGCGTTTGCCAGCCATCCCGGTTTCCATGGATGGTCGCACGAATGTTCATGGTGACGATCGCGTTAAAGCGTATGACGATTCTCTGCGAGGTCGGCCAGGGTGGGAAAACGATCCGGATCTTGCACGCGCAAACCTAATAATCTGGCCAACAAAGTCTCCGCTCTCTGGCCTTTTGCGCTGTGATTCTCGTTTCAAACAGGTTTTCGCGGACCCTCAAGCGGTCGTCTTCGTTCGCCGCTAATTGCTGTCCGCTCGCCAACCCTTCACAAATTGTGCTTCTTCGCGTAGTGGCGGAACGACCGGTAGGTAATGTGAAGCAATTCGGATGCCTTCGTGCGCACGCCGTCCGCCCTTTCCAGCGCGGCGGAAATATATCTGCGCTCCGCTTCGGCAATTTCCTTTTCGAAGTCCACGCCCTCTACCGGAAACGTGGAACCATGCCCGTTATTCGACACCATTGTTGACGAGCTTGCGTACCCCGCTATGCGGTCCGGCAGCGAGCCTACGGAAATCTCAGGTCCGCTTTCGAGCGCTACAGCACGCTCCATCGTATTTTCCAGCTCTCGGACATTTCCCGGCCAGTCGTACGCCTCCAGCCGCCGCAGCGTCTCCGGAGAAATTCCGGTCACTGGTTTCTCCATTGATTTCCGGAAGCCTTCCAGGAAATGCCGCGCCAGCAGAGGAATGTCTTCGCGGCGCTCACGCAAAGGTGGTAATTGGATGGGGATAACACTCAACCGGTAATAAAGGTCTTCGCGGAATCTTCCTTCGGCGATTTCCTTTTCAAACTCCTTGTTTGTCGCCGCAATCACGCGCACGTCCACGTCAATCTCTTCGTTGCTGCCGAGCGGCCGAACCTTTCCTTCCTGCAGCACGCGATACAGTTTTACCTGCATCGTCAGGCTCATGTTTCCAATTTCATCCATGAACAACGTTCCCCCGTGGGCCGCCTGAAAGAGTCCTTGCCGGTTTTCGTTCGCGCCCGTAAACGCACCCTTCATGTAGCCGAACAATTCGGACTCAAGCAGTGTCTCCGGGAACGCGCCGCAATTAATCGTGATAAACGGCGCTTGCGCTCGTTGGCTATTCTCGTGAATCGCGCGCGCCACCAGTTCCTTACCGGTTCCGCTCTCACCAGTAATCAGCACGCGGCTCGATTGCGGCGCAATGGTCTGAATCAATTCGAAAATCGCACGCATCTTGGGACTTTGCCCAAGAATGTTATCCAATCCTGTCAGCCTTCGCAGCTCTCGCCGCAAATACCCGGCTTCCTTCTTCCACTTCAGGCTCTCGGAAACTCCAACTACCGCGCGCCGCAGCTGATCCACCAGATCGTGATCCTTGATCACATACCGGTCCGCTCCGGCATTGATCGCTGCAATCGCCGTCTCCACGGTCGGAACTCCGGTGATCAGCAGGAAAAAGCACGCGGGCGAAACTTCCTTTACAAATTTCAGCAAATCCAATCCGTCCGCTCCCGGCATGCGCACGTCTGAAATGACAATGTCAAAAATCTGCGATTCCAGCTTTCTCTTGGCGGCGTCCACCGTATTCGCCACTTCGACGCGATGCCCTTCCTTACGAAACGTGATCTCCAGCAGTTCGCAAATAGAACGCTCATCGTCCACCACCAGGATGTGCGCCATCTCGCGAACTGTTTCTTTTGCGGCTGTTTTTGTTCCTTGCATAAATCCTCACGCCACTCGTGGCAACTCCACGATGAATTCCGCTCCCTTGTCCTTTTCAGAAATCACCGTAATTCTTCCGCTGTGTGCCTGCACGATCTGATAAACGATCGAAAGGCCCAACCCTGTTCCGCCTTCGAACCCGGACTGCAGCGGCTCAAAAATCTTCGCCTTCTGTTTGGGGTCAAGACCCACGCCCGTATCACGAAACGCTACACGCAGCCAGAACGGCCGTTCATCTACACTCACCGTCAATTTGCCGCCATCCGGCATCGCGCGCAACGCGTTGTCGCACAGGTTCCAGAACACCTGCCGGATTCGCCCCGCATCCACACGCGCCTTGATTTCCTTCCCGTTGTACGTTTTTTCGATCTGATATTTGGTTCCCACTTCCGGTTTCTTCTCGATGAGCATCAACGTTTCTTCAAGCAGCGATCGTACGTCCGCTTCTTTGAATTCATACGTCTTCTCGCGCGAATAGTTCAGGAAGTCCGTAATGATCTGGTTCAGCCGCTCCGATTCCCGGCCAACGATATTCACGAGATGCTTTTCGTCCTCTTCCATGGGAACCATCCGGCCCAACTCACGCACCGCACCCGCCATAGCCGTCAGCGGCTGCCGAATTTCGTGCGCGATGGCCGCAGAAAGCCTTCCCAAGGCCGCCATGCGCTCTTTCGTTGCGACCTCCTGCTCGAGCCTGCGCAGGTCCGTCAAATCCTGAAAATTAAAAACATACCCGCTGCGATCCACGTCCCGCGACCGCAACGGCGATACGCTGATGCCGATATATCGCTGCTGGCCATTCTGCGTCTGAAATTCAATCTCGCGTCGTGCCCCGGCTTTTTCTCCTCCATTCATTTGTCCGGGCAGCCAAAACTCCTCGTTCCAATCCTGCAACTTCAGTCCGCGCACCTCGGCGAACCGCTTTCCCAGAATTTCCTCTCCGGTCCGGTTCAGAAGCGTGATTGACCCGTGTATGTCCGTCGTCAGCAGGCCGCCCCGCATCGAATGGATAATGTCTTCCGTAAAATCCTGCAAGTCGAGCAGCTCTTCCCTTTTTTCTTCCAGCTCGATTCCCTTGCTCCGCAGAGACTGCGCAAGGACGCTTCCCAGGTAGGCTACGACCAGAAATCCGAGCGCATTACTTAGAAACCAGACGCGAATTCCAGAAATGGAAAGCGTCGTCATGGAGCTAACAGGCAGTTTGCCGGCGTACACCAGTGCCGTCATGCCGCCTAGCAACACCAGGCATAAGATTGCCGCGGTGTACGCGGCGCGCCGCGAAAAAAGAATCGTCGCAACAATAATCACAAGCAAGTACAGCGAATTGAAATAGCTATCCTGCAGCCCCGTTGCATACACCACGCCGGTGACCATCACTGCATCGCAGGCAAGGTGAATCCCGCCTTGCCACGTCGCATGCGGCATCCATCGAACCAAGATCAGTTCCAAGATTCCAAACGTGATCCACAAAACGATGATGGGGAGGAACAACCTGTAGGCTTCAGACGTAGGAAAGTACTGCGGCCAAACCACGCCGACCGCCAGGATCAACACGATAAACAACAGGCGGACACGCGTTAGCCAAGTCAGCCATTCCAGCATGGCCTGATTTTTGTCCACCATCGCGCCGCACCCTCACCATGAAGCGAAACAAGGGGAGGCCGCCCTCTGCGGCGGCCTCCCCTCGCCCGGTTCTTGCCCGACTTCCGGACGAGCTGTCCGGTTAGTGCGTATCGCTGAGCTTGCCGATAACTGTGAACAACGGCAAGTACATCGAAATAACCACGCCTCCGACCACCACGCCGAGAAATACGATCATGATCGGTTCGAGAGCCGTCAACAAGTCCTTGACCGCTGCGTCCACTTCTTCTTCGTAGAAGTCCGCGATCTTCTGCAACATGGCGTCCATCGCGCCCGTCTGTTCGCCGACGCCGATCATTTGCGTCACCATGCCGGGGAACACATCGGATTCGCGCAATGGCTCGGTCAGCGACTTTCCCTCTTCGAGCGCCCTGCGGACCTTCATCAGTGCCCGCTCCACGACGGCGTTGCCGGCTGTCCTTGCCGTAATGTCCAGCCCTTCCAGGATGGGCACACCGCTCGAGATCAGCGTTCCAAGTGTGCGTGTAAATCGCGCAACCGCGATCTTTCTCATCAAAACTCCAAGGACTGGCAGTTTCAAGATGAGTGAATCCAGCGCAAACCGCCCTTGCGGAGTTCCGTACCATGCTTTCAGCCCGAAAATACCGCCGACGATCGACACCAAAATCAACAATCCGAAATAGCTCCCGATAAAGTTGCTGAGCGCAATCACGATCTTCGTCGGAAGCGGCAGATCCACGCCCAAGCCGGCGAACAATGTTGCGAAAATCGGAACAACCTTCCATAGAAGCAACGTGATAACACCGCCGGCAACGGTCAAAACCCCGATCGGGTACACCATTGCCGACTTCACGGCGCGCTGCAGTTTCACGTTCTTTTCAATGTACGAGGAGAGTCTTTGCAGAATGGTGTCGAGAATACCGCCCGTCTCGCCCGCTTCCACCATGTTCGTGTAGAGTGGATCAAACACTTTGGGCGATGCCTTCATCGCGGCGGACAACGTCGAGCCGCCTTCGACCATTTCCCGGGTATTGGTCAGCACCTTTTGAAAGGTCTTGTTTTCCTGCTGACCAGCGAGAATCTCCAGGCACTGGACGAGCGGCAAGCCGGCGTCAATCATCACAGAGAACTGGCGCGTGAAGATCGCCAGCTCCTTGGAGTCCACGCCTCCGCCGAAAGTGGGAATGTTAAATTCCCGGCCCTTCTCGCTCATCTTCGAGGCCGTGATTTGCTGCCTCTTCAGAAGACTCTGCAAGTCGGACTTGCTCGTCGCTGTCATTTCACCGCTTACGGATGCACCGGCGCGGTTTGTACCTCTGTACGTATAGACCGGCATAACTTACCTCCTCAGTCGGCCACTTATTGCCACGGGCCATCTTTCGTGCGGCCCGCAAAAACTCTTATCGCTTGCCCGCGGGAGCCTTGCCGCCGCCCGCCGGCGCCGTAACACCGCGATTAATCATGTCCTGTAGCTCGTCGGCATTCGAAGAGCGCGAGAGCGCCACGTCCAGCGAAATCGCCTTCGCAAAATATGCCGACGCAAGCCCCTGGTTGAACGTCTGCATACCCGTTTGCCCGGTGCCCGTCTGCATTGCAGAATAAATCTGGTGAATTTTGTCTTCGCGCACCAGGTTGCGAATGGCGGGCGTGGGGATGAGAACTTCCATCACCATGGCTCTTCCGCGGCCATCAATTCTTGGCAGCAACGCTTGGCAAAGAATCCCTTCCAGCACCATCGAAAGCTGCGCGCGAATCTGCGGCTGCTGGTGTGCCGGGAATACGTCAATAATGCGGTTGATGGTGGAAGCTGCGCTGTTCGTGTGCAGGGTGGCGAACGTCAAGTGGCCGGTTTCCGCGATGCGCAGCGCCGATTCAATCGTTTCCAGGTCGCGCATTTCGCCGATGAGCACTACGTCCGGGTCTTCGCGCAACGCCGCGCGCAGCGAATTCGCAAACGAATGCGTGTCCGCGTGCACTTCGCGCTGGTTCACCAGGCATTTCTTGTGATTGTGCAGGAACTCGATCGGGTCCTCGATCGTGATCATGTGCTCTTCGCGTTCGGCGTTAATCTTGTCCAGCATCGCGGCGAGAGTGGTGGACTTACCCGAACCCGTCGGCCCTGTAACAAGAACGAGTCCGCGCGGCTTGTCGCACAGCCCACGCACGACAGCGGGCAGGCCAAGCGCGTCGAATCCCTTGATTTCCCATGGAATCGTTCTGAATACCGCGCCCACAGCGCCGCGCTGATTGAAAACGTTGCCGCGGAAACGCGCCAGGTTTTTCAAACCGAACGAAAAATCCAGCTCCAGATTCTCTTCAAAGCGGTGCTTCTGCGCATCCGTAAGCACGCTGTATGCAAGCGATTTAGTATCCGCGGCGGTCAGCGGCGGCATGTCCAGAGGCCGCAAATGCCCATGCACGCGAACGCGCGGAGCGCTATTCGTCGTGATGTGCAGGTCCGAGCCGCCCATCTCGATCATCTTCTTCAACAGTTCGCTTAGCGTGATACCAGCCATGCTCGCACCTTCTTCTTATAAGACTGTTTCGCGCAAAACTTCGTCCAGCGTAGTCTGGCCCAGCGCGCATTTGATCAGACCGCTTCGACGCAGCGTAATCATTCCCTGCTCGATCGCTTTCTTCTTCAACTCCAGCGCGGACGCGCCCACTAGAATCAATTCGCGCAGTTCGTCGTTAATTTCCATTACTTCATACAAACCCGTCCGGCCCTTGTAGCCGCCCTTGTTGCAGGTCGTGCAGCCCTTGCCGTGATAAATCTTTGTCGTCTTTACTTCTTCCGGTGTATAGCCCGCATCAATCAACGCCTGCTCGGGCAATTCGAGTTGTTCTTTGCAATTCACGCAAATGCGCCGTACAAGACGCTGCGCGCAAATCAAGTTCACCGAAGTCGCGACAAGGAACGGTTCGATACCCATGTTCATCAAACGGCTGATCGTGGAAGGCGCGTCGTTCGTGTGCAGCGTCGAAAGCACCAAGTGGCCCGTGAGCGCGGCCTTCACGCCGATTTCCGCCGTTTCAAAATCTCGAATCTCTCCGACCAGAATGATGTTCGGGTCTTGCCGCAAGAACGCGCGCAACGCCGCGGCGAAATTCAACCCGATTTGCTCTTTCATCTGAACCTGGTTGATTCCGCCCAACTGAAACTCGACCGGGTCTTCCGCGGTCATGATGTTCGTATCCACCTGGTTCAACCGCGCCACCGAGGAATAAAGCGTGTTAGTTTTTCCCGAACCGGTCGGTCCCGTCACCAGCACCATGCCGTACGGCTTCAAAATGTTGCGTTCGAATTTCTTCAGCGATTCCTGCTCGAAGCCGAGCTTCGTCATGTCCAGCCGCAGGTTTTCCTTGTCCAGCAGCCGCAGCACGATTTTTTCGCCGTAAAGCGTCGGCACCGTCGAAACGCGGAAGTCCAGTTCCTTGCGTTTTCCATCGGCCCTGTACTTGATCATGATTCGGCCATCTTGCGGCAGCCGCTTTTCCGCGATGTCCAGCTTCGCCATGATCTTCATGCGGCTCGTGATGGCATCCTTCAACTTCAGCGGCGGATTCATCACCGTCTGCAGTTGTCCGTCAACGCGGAACCTCACGCGCATTTCCGTTTCATACGGCTCCATGTGAATATCGCTCGCGCCGCGCTTTACCGAATCCGTCAAAATCAGGTTCACCAGCTTGATGATCGGCGCTTCGTCCGCTGCTTTCTCGAGTGCGGCCGCGTCCATTTCGGCTTCGTCCGCCGCCAGTTCCAGTTCCTCGTCTTCCGAAACGAGGTCCTTCATCAAGTTGCTGAGCTCTTCGCCGTTGCTCCCGCCGCCATAAAACCGCGAAATCGCTTCCGCAATCGCCGACTCTGACGCGACCACTGGTTCCACATTGAAGCCGGTCATGAACTTCACGTCGTCCATCGCGAACACGTTCGTCGGATCCGTCATCGCAATCGTCAGCACGGAACCCACGCGCGATAGCGGAATCACCTGATAACGCAGCGCCGTATCCTGCGGAATCAGCCGGATCACATTCGGATCAATTTCGTAATATTTCAGGTTGATGGAGGGAACGCCGTATTGCCGCGAAAGCACACCCGTAATGTCATCGTCGGTGATGAACCCAAGCTTCGTCAGGCAGCTCCCGAGTTTGCCGCCGTTCGCACGCTGGAACTCCAAAGCCTTCTGGAGTTGATCCTGCGTGATTAGGTTCTCTTTAACTAGTATTTCGCCAAGACGGACCGACATCCAAGGCACTCCAATCGGAAAAGGACCCAGCGCTCAACTTAACAAACTCCTGCGCCCACGGCGGTCCGAAATTCATTCGTCGTTCTAAACTCGCTAATACCTGTCCCAATGGACAGCCCCCGCGGCCCGTATAGTTCTTTGGTACTACCGCATTTCTTGACTTGCTTCACCGTGCTGGCTATCTTCGCTTTGAGATGTCCTCGCTGCTTCCTTTGCCAAAATCTGTCCATGCAAATTTGCGTATGACGAAAAGTGTCTCTCACCCGCCGCGCGCACTTCCGCAGTCGCAGATTCCCATCCTTAACAATTATTATCGCTCTCTATTTGATGCGCACGGGCCGCAGCATTGGTGGCCTGGACGCACTCGCTTCGAAGTCATTGTCGGCGCCATTCTTACGCAAAATACTTCCTGGTCGAATGTCGAAGCCGCCATCCGGAATCTTCGCGCCGCGCGACTCGTCAGTCCAGCCGCCATCGAAGCGGTTCCCGTCACCAAACTCGCGCGGCTCATTCGTCCTTCAGGTTATTTTCGCCAAAAGGCAAAAAAGCTCAAGTCTTTCACGGCGTTTCTCTTTTCGCGCTACTCAGGTTCGCTCGCTCACATGTTCCGCACGCCAACGCAAATTCTGCGTGAAAGGCTTCTGTCCGTCCATGGCATCGGTCCGGAAACCGCGGATTCGATTCTCCTCTACGCAGGCGATCATCCAGTGTTTGTGATTGACGCTTACACGCGCCGCATCCTCGAACGCCACAATCTTGCGACTTCCAAACATTCCTACGAAGAACTCCGCGCTCTTTTCGAATCCAGCCTTCCGCGCGACCCACAACTCTTCAACGAATTCCACGCCCTCATCGTCCACACCGGCAAACACTTCTGCCGCAAATCAGTTCCTCGTTGTTCCGAGTGCAGCCTCAGTTCCTTCCTTCCAGCCAGCTTCATGTCGCGTGGCGTTTCATCGGACGTTGGTCATCGGCCGCTGGACCCTACCCAATGACTTCCACTACTCCACGCCAGCGGCTTCGCCTCATCATCGGCGGAATCGTCGTCACACTTCTTCTCGCCGCCGTGTTCACGCTCGGTTCACTCGATGCGCCTTTCCAACCACGTACCTGGCGCGACGTCCTAACTCTTTATGCCGTTTCTTCCTTCATCACCGCGCTCCTCATGGTTTTCGCGCTCGTCCTCGTGCGTAGCACGCTGCGCCTCTGGGCTGAGCGCAGCCGTGAACAACTCGGCGCGCGCTTCAAATCGAAAATGGTTGTCGGCGCAATGGCCATTTCGCTCCTTCCCGTTCTGTTCATGTTTTTTGTGAGCTACTCGCTGCTCAATCGTACGCTCGCTCGCTGGTTCCCTCGCCCGCTAGAAATCGCCGCAGAGCAGAGCAACAGCCTTCTTTCCGAGATGGGCGCGGTTGAACACCAGCGCCTTGCAAAACTTGCGGCGCAAATCCGTACGCGTTCCATGCAAAATACGCCTCTCTCTGTTTTCAGCTTCGTACCTTCCTGCGATGCTGCCGACGCCTTCTGGCAAGTAAAGTCGAAAACGTTGACTGCATTTCAATATTGCGCTCCGGACAAAGACGGACGCCGCATTGAGCCATCTTTAGGAACTGCTCCCAACGCGCCTGTCTTCAAACAGAAACTTCCCAGCGGCGCTGAACTCTGGTCCGCTCAAGGCGAACTTTTTCTCGCCGCGAGCGCCCCCTTAAGTAGTGGTGAGGGCGCCGTCTATGCCGCACGCCAGGTTCCCACGGATTTCGCGCTCAAGCTCGCCGAAATCCAGCTGCAAACTGCGGCTTACGACCAGGAAAAGCAACACCTCCGCGCCCTCAAGCGTCAGCTCCTTCTGATCCTTGTCTTTTTTACGGTTCTACTGTTTTTCTCGTTGATGTGGCTCGCGCTCTATCTCGCGAAGCAAGTCACTGTACCCATTCAAGCGCTTGCCGAAGGGACGCGCGAAGTTTCCAGCGGCAATTTCGAATATCAAGTCCCCGAACAGGCGCAGGACGAACTCGGCGTCCTCGTCCGCTCCTTCAACACAATGACCACGCAACTCCGCGACTCCCGCTCGCAAATAGATCAGTTCACACGCAATTTGCAGCAAGCCGTTCAGGAACTCGAGCGCCGCCGCCAGCTCATGGAAACCGTTCTCGAAAGCATCCCCACCGCCGTTCTTTCGCTGGACGCGGACGCTCGGATTCTTCGCACCAATTCCGCCGTCGCGCGCATTTTCGGCGCATCAGCCCAGGAAGCTTCCACACTCGATGCACTACTGGGCCTCGAATCCTCGCGTGTAGTGCAAACCCTGATGCGCCGTTCTCTCCGCATCGGCGTAGTTTCGCGCGAGGTGGAAATGGTCGTCGCCGGCCGCGTCCTTCACGCCGCCGTCACGATCAGTTCACTCGGCCCGCGCCGCGCCAACACCGGCTATGTTCTCGTTGTGGACGACCTCACCGAACTTCTCCTCGCACAAAAAGCCGCCGCGTGGCAGGAAGTCGCGCGTCGCATCGCTCACGAAATAAAAAACCCGCTCACGCCGATTCAACTTTCTTCACAGCGGCTCATTCGCCATCTCCATCGCCGCACCGAATCGGAAACCGCCGAGCCTCTCGACCCTGAACTCACTCGTCTGGTCGAAGAATGCTCTCGTCTCATCGAACGCGAAGTTGGCACGCTCGCCGCTCTCGTCAACGAATTCTCCCAATTCGTCCGCTTCCCTTCCGCAAAACTGGAACCCGCCAGCGTCAACGACATCGTCCGCGAAGCGCTCGAAGTCTTCTCGGGCCGTCTCGACGGAGTCATGCTCACGAGTTCACTCGCGGAATCTCTTCCCACAATTCGCGCCGACGCCGGCCTTCTCCGCGGTGTCGTCGTCAATCTTATAGACAACGCCGCCGAAGCCCTCGAGTCCGCGCCGCTTCGCAGCATCCGCGTCATTACGCGCTTCAACTCCGAATCCGACTCCGTAGAAATCGCCGTCGAAGACACCGGTCACGGCATCTCTCCAGCCGACAAGGACAAACTCTTCCTTCCGCACTTTTCCACCAAAGATCGCGGCACCGGTCTCGGCCTCGCCATCGCTTCCCGCGTCGTCACCGAGCACAACGGCCTCCTCCACGTCGAGGACAACTCCCCCGTCGGCTCCCGTTTCATCCTCGAACTCCCCGCCGCCGAAGTCGCGCCCGCCCTCGATCGTTCCACTGCGTCCGAAGGGCTCGCCTGAACCGATGTCTTCGCCGCCATCGAACCTCCCGGCCTGGCAATCGATCTCGCAAATCACCTTCCTGGTTCGTGAGTACGACGAAGCGATCGCTTTCTTCACACAAAAACTTGGTTTCTCGCTCCTCGAAGACACAGATATGGGCGTTGGCAAACGTTGGGTCGTCGTCCACCCGCCAAATGCTTCCGGTGTCGCCCTTCTACTGGCTCGCGCAGCGACAACCGATCAATCCGCCTGCATCGGCAACCAGGCGGGCGGCCGCGTCTTCCTTTTTCTTCACACAGACAACTTGCAACGAGACCATGCCGCGATGACCGCCCACGGCGTCCGCTTCCTTGAATCTCCTCGCCTCGAACCCTACGGCACAGTCGCCGTCTTCGAAGATCTATATGGCAATAAGTGGGATCTGATAGAACCGGCTCCAGCCGGCATTCCGTAATTTCCCCGTAACCGCGCAAGCTGTTTCCGCATCTATTGACTAACGCATCTGGAAGGCAAACCTGTGACCGCTCCTGCCCCGGCAAACTCTCCCATTCAGTTGCTGACTTCTGCTTCTGCTCCGCTGCTGGCACTTAATAACGCACACGCCACGGAACTCTCGCCCCTTACCTTTGCCGAATTCAATCACCTAATCCAGAACAGTTTCTTCGCCGGAACTCTCGAAGACGCGTCAGCGTTCCTCCTCTCGTTCGACCAAAACGCCGACTACGACAGCCCGAATTTTCTCTGGTTTCGCGAGCACTACGATCGATTTGTCTACGTCGATCGAGTCGTCACGTCACCTCTCACCCGCGGCAAAGGCTATGCAAAAGCTCTGTATGCCGATCTCTTACAACGCGCAAAGAAGGCAGGCCACTGCCGCATCGTCTGCGAAGTCAACCTGGTACCGCCTAATCCTGCTTCGGACGCGTTTCACGCCGCACTCGGCTTCGTCGAAGTTGGGCGCGCAGCCATCCACGGCGGCCAGAAAACCGTCCGTTACCTCCTCTGCTCCATCTGAATTCTCGCGCCGAAATCTCTTGGTCATGCCCTATTAGGATCATTGCGCTTTCCAGAGAATCGAGAACGCCGAGAAACGCGTAGGCCGCAGCACATCAAATTTGATGTAAACCGGCGCGCTGGATTGAGTAAACGCAAGTTCGACCTGGGCCTCAGTGCCAGGAGCAATTTCGGGGATGTCCACCTCCCGCTCTTCCGTAGGAATTTCTCCTTGTCCGTAAAATACTCCGCGCAGACGATATCCTTTCACGACGTGCATCGGGACAGTATTTCGCGCTTTAATCCGGACGCGAAAACGGTTCAGAACATTTTCAGTCGTCAGTGATTCCACCGGACTTGCTTCTTCGCGAAGAGGCTCATAAGAAGCCTTCCGATTCCCGTAAACATCCACGACTCCGTGCACTCTTTGCATTAACGCACCGACACCACGGTCCCCAACGTGCGTGCGATAGTCGTTGTAGCAGAAAAAAATTGCGCCACCGACAAATTCCTTCGCGCGAATGGCTTTGTCGTGAGAACGCAGAACGTCTATCCGCTCTTTATCGCCTTCCGGACGCTCCGGCGTGCACGCGCAATATCCGTACTCGGAAATCACGATGGGCTTTCCCGGAAATGCTGCGTGCAGATCGTCGAAATGTTTTGCCGCTGAGTCCGCATTTCCGGCGGCCCAAGTGCCAAAATATTCGTTCGTCTCAATGAAATCCATCAGACCGGCAACGTCGCGTTCCGGGGTTTCGCCCAGGGAATTCGAAGCGTACGAGCAAAGCCGATGCGGATCGAGTTTTTTCGCTTCCTGAAGCATTCGCTTGGCGAATTGAAACGCGGGCGGGTTTTGACCACCGATTTCATTGCACAAGCCCCATACAACAACGGATGGATGGTTCCGGTCGCGCGCAATCATTTCACGCAACTGTTCCAGCCCGTTCTGCAGAATGTCCGCATCCGGTTCCCCGGCCATGCCTCGGAACGTCTCCCAACCCCAGGTGGGAATTTCGCTTTGCATCAAGATGCCATGCCGGTCGCAATAATCGAGGACGCGTTTGTCTTGCGGCCAGTGCACGCGAGTAAAAATGCAATTCAGGTTCTTCAGGTCATCGTGATCGTGCGCGATCCATGACGACGGTTCCGCCATCCCAAACTCCGGATTACTTCCTGCCATGCGTTCCACGCCCATCAGGCGAACATGCTCGCCATTCAAGCAAAATTGCTCATCCTTGATCTCAAAGTTTCGTACACCGAATGTGGTGGCAAGTTGATGAGATTCGTTCTCGCCGGCGATCGAAAACTCCAGCCGGTACAGATTTGGGTGATCGAAGTGCCACAACTTTGCGTTTACCAGAGTCGCTTGCACCGCCAGTGTTTGAGTAGCGCCAGGAGCAACCGCAACCTCCCGCGCATTAGGGTTGGCGAGAACTTGCATTCCGGAATTCTCCTCAATCACGCGAAAAGACGCCGAGCCTTTCCAATGCTGTGAACTGGTGTTTCTGCACAACGCCACGATGGCAAGATTTGCCTCACCGGAGGCAAGCTCCGGAAACGCATCAATCTGAATTTGCTCCAGAAAAGTCTTCGGCGTCACGATCAGTTGAACCGGGCGAAAAATTCCGCCGTCATGTGCCCAGTCGCTGGAGCGACCTCGCGGCAGCATATGCTCGTTAAATGCATTGTCCGCGCGGACCACAATGGCATTTGCCTTCCCAGGTTGCAGAAACCGAGAAGTGTCGATTTTGAAAGCTGTGTAGCCCTTGCGGACATGTTCGCCAGCCAGTTGGCCGTTGACCCATATCGTTGCAGTGTGAAACACGCCTTCAAATTCAATCCTTACCGCCGCGTGCGCCCACGAGGAAGGAACATCGAAACTGCGCCGGTACCATGCGGGCCCGTAATACTGTGCGAAACGCGGATCAATTTGCCACGTATGGGGAACTGTCACTTTGCCCCAGTTTGCCCCGGCAAAAGAAGACTCAAACCAGCGTTGCTTAGTTCCGGAATCGTCCGGGTCCGTGGAGAAGAACCACTCGCCGCAAAGACTGTTGATTTCGCTTGTGCATGTTAGGAGATTCTTTTCGGCGGACAACGCGACGTTGGAAGTTGCTGAAATTCCCGCAGCAAGAGTCGCAGTCTTGGTCAGGAATTGACGACGGGAATTCATGGTTGGAGGGTGCGCCCACGTTCCGGCGCGTCAATTAAACAAACCGGTGCCTGCTCTGTCAAACCCTCCGTTTTGTAGTCGCGGGTCTTCAGACCCGTTCTTTTCTCTTGGTTTCTTTTGTAGAAGCGGCTTCACGCCGCCATTTCTTGCTTCTAATCCAATCACAGCGCCGGAGGCGCGACACTCGGCCTCGATCGCGGGTTCCAGTGCAATCCAATCTCCCTACTTCTCTTCCCCAATCCCCTTGCTCACTCGAAACACATGCCCATCTGGATGCCGCAAATGCATCTCCCGAACATTCCACGGCATGTTCGTCGGCGGAAAAGTCACGTCAAGTCCAGCAGCAACACATTCCCGGTGAACTTCGTCCACGTCGTCCACCCACACAGACATCCACGCGCCCTTGTCGGCTGCTTCGTCGTCATCCACTTGAAAGGTAGTCGTATTCGTTCCCTTGCCGCGCCCGCCTTGCGCGCCGTGGCAAAGAAAAATCTCGCACTCACCCGACCCAACCGCTCCAAACGTTGGCGGCGTTCCCCAATCCCAGCACTTCCACCAGCCCCACTTCGCAAACCACGCAAAGCTCGCGGCCATGTCGGACACATTCAGTATCGGTGTCAGCCCTTTTGCTTTCACAGCGGGAAAGGATAACACCAGAATCGCCAAATGAGCCCCTCAGGCCGTCATTCCGGAGGCGTTCTTTGCGAGGAATCTGCTGTTGCCCGATCTAAGTCAATGGAACACACTCGACGGAAGGCTAGAGTCCAATGGGCCAACTCGGGCGTTGTCAAAACTCAGTTCGATGATTCGCAGTGGGTACGAGGCCCGATCCCCTTTTTGCGCAATGTTTTCCAGCGTGACGTAGTGCTGATTGCAATCGATGACCGTTGAAGTCATTCGCTTCGGCTGCGCCCATTGAGTTGTACCGAAAACGGTTTCTCCAAGCCTTGTCTCGCCTTTGCCACACTACCGCGAATGCGATAACTTGTATGCGACAACTTTTCTCATGCCTCCTCACCCGCACATTCTTGTCGTTGACGACGAAGCCGGCATTCGCGAATCGCTCTCTTCGATCCTCAGCGACGAGGGCTATCACGTCGAATCCGCCGAGTCCGCGGAAAAAGCGCTCGAACGCGCCGCTCGCGGCGATCTCGAAGTCATTCTTCTCGACGTGTGGCTCCCCGGCATGGACGGTCTCGAAGCCCTCAGCCGCATGCAATCCATTCCTCACCCTCCGGCGGTCATCATGATTTCCGGTCACGGCAGCATTGAAACCGCGGTGCGCGCCACCAAACTCGGTGCATTCGATTTCGTCGAAAAGCCTCTCTCGCTCGAAAGAATCATTGTCCTCGTTCGCAACGCCGTGCAGCAACGCCGCCTTGAGGAAGAAAATCAATCGCTGCGCAGCGAACTAGGTCATCGCTATCAAGTTATCGGCGACAGCGTTCCGATGAAGGCATTGCGCCAGCAAATCGGCGTCACTGGTCCTACCAACGGCCGTGTCCTCATTTACGGCGAAAGCGGCACCGGTAAAGAGCTCGTTGCGCGCGCGCTGCACGCCGCGAGCCTTCGCAGCAAAGGCCCGTTCGTCGAAGTGAATTGCGCGGCAATTCCGGAAGAGCTCATCGAATCCGAACTTTTTGGCCACATCAAGGGCAGTTTCACCGGAGCCAGCGAAGATAAAACCGGAAAATTTCAATCTGCGGACGGCGGCACGCTTTTCCTGGACGAAGTCGGCGACATGAGCCTACGCACGCAAGCGAAAGTTCTCCGCGTTCTCGAAGAGCAGCGCTTTGAACCGGTCGGCTCCAATCAAACCGTGCGCGTGGACGTCCGCGTCATCGCCGCCACCAACAAAGACCTCGATAAAGAAATTGCGCGCGGTACCTTCCGCCAGGATCTTTTCTATCGCCTGAACGTAATTCCCTTTTTCGTTCCGCCGCTGCGCGACCGCACCGCAGACATTCCGATTCTTGTTCGCCACTTCTTGAATGAATTCAGCTCCGAATACGGAAAGAAAACGCGCGAGCTGAGCGAGACCGCGCTGGAGATTCTGATGCGCTATCCCTGGCCCGGAAATGTGCGAGAGTTGCGCAATCTCGTCGAGCGCCTCGTCATCGTCTGCCCGCAAGCTCGCATCGAGCCGCATCATTTGCCGCCCGAACTTTTCCGCGGCGTTTCGGAAAGCCTGCATCAGCCTTACGGCACACTCCACGAAGCGCGCAGCGCCTACGAACGCGAATTTATTTTGAGAAAGCTGCAGGAAAATCGCTGGAACATGACGCAAACCGCCAGCGCCCTCGGCCTCGAGCGCTCTCATCTCTATCGCAAAATGAAGTCGCTCGGCATCGCCGCGCCAGATTAATTTCATGACAAAGCCAGCCACAAAAGAAGAAATAAAACACCGCGCCGGATTCGTCGCCATCGTCGGCCGCCCAAACGCCGGCAAATCCACGCTGCTCAATCGTCTCGTCGGCCAGAAAGTCGCCATCGTCACATCCAAGCCACAGACCACGCGGAACCGCATTCAGGGCATCGTTACGCGGCCCGAGGGACAAATCGTTTTCATTGATACTCCTGGAATTCACGAAGCGAAATCCGCCCTGAACAAACAGATGATGCGCGAAGTCGCCGCAGCCGTGGAAGGAATTGATGTCCTTCTTCTCATGGCCGACGCAATCGCAATGCAGCCACATGCCGACAATTTGCTAATCGACCGCGCGAAACGTTTCCGTGGAAAAGTAATTCTCGCCCTCAACAAAGTGGACAAGCTTCCCAAGTCCAATCTCCTGCCCCTCCTTGATGCATTCAACAAGGAATTTGAATTCTCGGCCATGGTTCCCATCTCAGCATTGAAGGGCGACGGCTGTGACGCTTTGATGGAAGAAATTCTAAAAGTCCTTCCCGAAGCCGATCCTTATTTCCCCGAAGACCAGGTTACCGACCAGCCGGAGCGATTCCTCGCGAGCGAAATCATCCGCGAAAAAGCAATCGCGCTGACTTACCACGAAGTTCCGCACGCCCTCGCTGTTATCGTTGACAAATGGGAAGAAAAACCAAATCTGGTGCGCATTGAAGTCACGATGCACGTCGAACGTGACTCGCAGAAGAAAATCTTGATCGGCCACAAAGGCGAAATGCTGAAGAAAATCGGCACGCAGGCCCGCAAGGAGCTCGAGGAAATTCTCGGCGCAAAAATCTATCTCGGCTTATTTGTAAAGGTGGTCGCGGATTGGCGGGAAAACCCCCAACGCGTCCACGAACTGGACTGGCGTACCCAGCTTGAAGAAATCAGCGCAGACCAAGCTGTCCGTGAACGCGCCAAAGGAGAACCATCCGAATAGCGGAAAGCTATTTTGCATTTTTTACTTTATGTTTTCTCTTCTCTTCCGGAGGACCAGCGGCAACTTGCTTCCGGATTCTCACGCGCAGCACTTTCGTTTGATTCGCATCGAGAACTTCGAACCGGTGCCCTTCGAGATCGAACTTGTCACCAGGCGCCGGAACTTTTCCGCTGACGTGGCTCAGCAATCCTGCGATCGTCGTCACCGTCTCGGCGGAATTCCCCCTGAATCGTACGCCAAGCAACTCTTCCACTTCCGTGATGGAAAGCCCTCCCGGCAGTACCACAGCCCCGTCCGGCTCTTTCACAATTTCCGAAATTGCGCTGGCCGTGTCGTCGCCGCTTTCTCCAACAATTTCTTCCACCAAATCTTCCATCGTTGCGATGCCCGCGACGTTCCCGTGCTCGTCAATCACCACGGCGATGCTCTGGTCTTTCTGTCGCATTTCTTTCAGAAGGTCCGATCCAACTTTGGTTTCGGGGATGAACAAAACCGGCCTCATCAATTCACGCACTTTTCTGCGCGGCAAATCCGTGTCCGCGATGGTCAGCATGTCTTGCGAGTGCGCGACGCCGACAATGTCGTCAATGGATCTTTCATACGCAGGAATTCGGGTCAATCCAGTCTCCACGAATTTCGCGTGCAACTCTTCGAGTGTTGCTTCGGCGGAAATGGCGACGATGTCCGGGCGCGGCGTCATCACCTCGCGCACGCGCTTGTCGCTGAATTCCACAACCTGCTCGATCAAGTCCGCCTGGTCCGGCTCGATGATTCCTTCTTCTTCTGCTGCTTCGACGAGCGCTTCGATTCCTTCTTCCGTACGCTGTTCTTCCGTTTTTTCCATTTCTTTTTCGGAAATGCGCGCGAGCGTTTCCGCGCCTTCCACGAAAACGCGGAATGGCCACACGATCCATAAGCTGATACGAATTGCGGGCAGCAACGGCAAAAGCCAGCGCCCGGTTGTGCGGTACAACAAAAGATCGGGAATGAAATGCATCGCGACGACAACCTCGAGCGCGATGAATACGCTCAATTCCAGAACCGCTTCCCATGTTCCAGGCACAAAAAACAAAACACCGCGCGTCGTTTCCAAAACCAAAAACGCGAGCCAGAAATGGCCAAGGATGCGAAACGCGCGGCCGCCGCTGCGGCGATTGATTCTTAGCTTAGGCTCGATTTCTGCTTCAAAAATATCCAGATGCGCGTGCACCGGGCCAGTCGTCATGCGGCCGAGTTCGCGATAAATCAAAGTGAGGTAGGACAAAACGGGCAGAAACAACGCGAGCAGCACAACGCCGATTGCATAGAGCCACGTGTAATTCATGACTCGAGGCCCAGCTTGCGGCGCAATTTGTGTTCGATCCGGTCCATCTGGCCCCGATCCGTCTCGTGATCATATCCCAAGAGGTGCAAAATCCCGTGCAGGATGAGCACGCAAATTTCGCTCTGAAGCGAGCGGCCATTTTTCTCGGCATAGCGGCGGGCAGTTTCCGGAGCGATGGCAATATCGCCAAGAAATCCGTTTTTGCGTGCCCCTTTTACGGAAGATTGCGCGGGGAAGGACAAAACATCCGTCGGGCGATTTTTCCTGCGGTATGTTTTGTTCAAGCGAGTGATTTCCGCGTCCGTCACAAACGCGACGGTCACGGAGTCAGGTTTCAATCTCGTGGCGCGCAATGTCCTGCGAAAAAACTCCTCCAACGGCCGCGGCGCGAGCCTGACTTTTTTCTGTTTGTTTACAATCATCACTTCAGAAACTTAGTGGTGTTCAAATGCCCGGCTCAATTTCCGCTTTTGGCGTTGCCACGCTGCGGATGCTCCGACTCATATTCTTCGTACGCACGGATAATGCGCTGCACCAGGTTGTGGCGTACAACATCTTTTTCGCCGAATTGCGTGCAACCGATTCCTTCGATTTTGCCGCAAATTTCCAGAGCTTCGATGAGGCCGCTTCTTTTGCCCGAAGGCAAATCAATTTGCGTCACATCGCCGGTGATGACGGCTTTGGAATTAAAACCCAAGCGCGTCAAAAACATCTTCATCTGTTCGCTGGTGGTGTTTTGCGCTTCGTCGAGAATCACGAACGAATCATTCAGCGTGCGGCCGCGCATGAAGGCGAGCGGCGCAATTTCAATGATTCCCTTTTCCACGAACGCTTCGAGTTTGTCCGCGTCGAGCATTTCGTAAAGAGCGTCGTACAGCGGCCGCATATACGGATCGACTTTTTCCTGCAACGTGCCTGGTAGAAAACCCAATTTTTCTCCGGCCTCGACTGCGGGGCGCGCGAGGATGATGCGGTTTACCTGTTTTGTGAGGAGCGCGCTTACGGCCATCGCAACGGCGAGATAGGTTTTCCCCGTGCCGCCCGGACCAATGCCGAAGACCATGTCGTGTGATTCGATCTGGTCCATGTAATGTTTTTGCGTTGCGTTCTTTGGTGTGACCTGTTTCTTGCCGAAAGAACGCGGCTTACCATGCTCGAATATTTCGCTCGCAGCAGCATGCGGTTCATCGAGCGCGACACGCATCAGACTTTTTACTTCTTCGCCGGAAAGATGGCGGCCGTTCCTGGTGGCGTGATTGTATTCCTCCACGATTTTCACGGCACGGTCCACCGATTCGTGCGAACCTTCGATGGTCAACTTGATGTCCTGCAAGTGCGTGCGGACGCTTAGCGAATCCTCTAGCAGGCGCACGTTTTCATCGAGCGTGCCAAAGAACGGTTCAATTTTTCCGGAGATGGTGATGCTGCGTTTCATCAGACTGGCAGGTGGTTTCGGCGCGGCTTGTGCTCCAACGTACGAATGACTTCTGACCGCTTCGCGGTCGCCCATAGGTTTGTGATTCCTCCTCAACAGCAACTGCCCAAGAACAGCCACTTCTCGGAGAAACTTTACTAACCGTAGCGCAGGAGGGGTGTGGGGTCAAGGGCGAGGCTAAGAGTTAACACTGTGTTAGTGCGTGTGAGTTTGAGGTCGTCAGGCTCTGAATCCGCACACCAACCATCACGAAGCTCTAGCTAGCCGGACGGGTTGGGTTGAAGTTCGATTCTGATTTGCACGACTTCCCCGGACTTCCCGGTATCGCGATATACGTCGAAAGCGCCATCTCCCCAAGTCGTCATGAAGTTGCACATTTCTACGCCATCGATAGCCAGGAGGGCTTGACAATTACAAATAATAGATGCATATACATACAATATGGAAAACGAACGCATTAAAAGACCGGCGGTGGACGCGCTTTTTGCGCTGCCTTGCGCGTGCCAGAATCTGCGGCGCCTCACGCGGATCCTAACAAGAATTTACGATCAGGAACTGAGGAAGGCGGGGCTTGAGGTGACGCAATTCGGCGTGCTCACAGCGCTGTCACAGACGGGCGAGACGAATCAAAAACGGCTGAGCGCCGGCCTGGCGATGGATAGCACAACCCTGACGCGGACGCTCGCCCTGATCCGCAAGCAAGGGTGGGTTCGCGTGCGACGTGGAGAAGACAGGCGGGAACGGCTGATTGGGTTGACGCAGGCGGGAAAGGCTCAGTTGGCGGAGGCTCAAGCACACTGGGAGCGGGCAGAACACAGGCTGCGACAAGGACTTGGGGATGCCGGATGGAAGATGATGAAAGAGAGCGTATCGCGGATGACGGAAAGCGCGATGGCGGCCTAAGCTTTTTTGTACCTAAATAGATGCATATACAACTGACGGATTACAGTCTGCGGGAAGGAAGTCACCATGAGAATGTTCACCTACTTGCTAGCCGCGCTTTTGTTTGGCGCTCTCCTCGTCACGTTACGCCAAAGGACGCCCGCCAAGGTCGGCGAGATCAACTCTCCATCCACGACCTCGCGCCCAGAGCTTGAGTATTGGAGGGCCATAAACAGTGCGGCGCCACCGAAAGATCCTCAGCTGCTGTTTCTCTTGATGGCGGAGTATTCGAACGCTAACAGGCAGGGTGAGGGAGCAGAATTCTTTTCGGCGCGATTGAAAGAATTTGGGCCTGGCCTGACGGACACACAAAAGGCGCTGTATCTGAGCGCTATAGGATTGTTGCGAGCTCAGCACGCGTCATCTGTCTCTTTGCTGCACCGAGTCGGCTACGTGAAAGACACGATCGGGCTGCTGGACCAAGCCAAGCAGCTTTCCGGAGGGAAAATCTTCGTGGTGAACTGGATTGACGGCGTTGTGAAGGCGCAGCTTCCCAGCTTCTTCCGTCAGAGGAAGGCAGCGCAGAGCGAACTAACGTGGTGCATGGAAAACAAAGACAAGGCACCGCACGCGGCGTGGTTGCGGGAAGTTTACTATCACCTCGGAAAGCTTGCGCTCGCCGACGGCGACCAAGCCAAAGCGCAGGACTATTTGCGGCGAAGTGGATACAGAGATTTTGACAGGCCAATTACGCTGACTACGCCCTTTTCAGAAGATGTTTCGTCCGGACACGCTTTTTCGCCGCGACGAATTGCCGAGATCGTGCCGGGCAAGGTATACGCGCTCTCTGGTTTCGAGTTCACGGAATACTACTTCGTGGTCTCAAACAATGGGCGGGAGCTAATCGGCATCGATGCTGGCACAAGGCCCGACTCTGCCAAGGCAGCCTATGAAGCGCTGCGAGCATATGCGCCCAACTTGCCTGAGCTGACGACAGTCTTCATTACACATTCCCACTGGGATCACATTGGAGGCCATGCCTATTTTCGCGGGCTGAATCCGCGCTTGCGATTCTATGCCAGAGCCAACTACCGAGAAGAAGTCGACCGCGAACTTGTGGCACCCGGAGTATTCGACAAGCGCTTCTTTGGCGAACGCTTCAAGCCCGAAGAGATACGCAGCTTCAAGCCCGACCTGACGATAGACCATCGCACCGAACTTACGATTGGAGGAACGCGCATCGAGTTGATCCCTGTGCAGGGGGGAGAAACCCACGACGCCATGTTCATTCACTTGCCCGACCAGGGCGTACTCTTCGTGGGAGATTTCATCATGCCCTATCTGGGAGCGCCGTTCGTAGAGGAAGGAGATTTTCAGGGGCTATTCGATGCGATTGACGTCGTCCTACAAAAGCATCCGCGATATCTGCTGCACGGCCACGAGCCGCTTACGCGGAATTTCGCATCAGCGGCTATGCTGGCGCAGCTCAAGACGGATCTCGTCTGGCTGCGCGAACAGGTGTTGAGCGGGATCCGGCGGGGCGATGAGCGAGCTTTGATTCACCAGGCGAACCTGACTCCTTCAGGTTTGGTCGGCGGGAATCCTGACTTATACCTGCCCTATCTAATCATGCGGGAACACGTCATTGACCGCCTCTACGACCAAAACGTCGGCTATTGGCAAGCGGACTTGCAAGGGCTCGAACATTTGAGTCGCGCAGACCACGCAGAGCTGCTGGTCGATTATCTCGGTGTATCGGAGAGACAAATGGTTAAGACAGTGGAACGCTTGACCGCGGATGGCAAGTACGAACTCGCAGCTTCTCTTCTTGAATCTTCCGGAGACAGGTTCGAGCACAGCAGTTCCGTAGCGAATGCGAAACGGGTTGTATACCTCAAGCTGATGGAGAAGCACCAGAATAGCGATCCGTTCAAATTCATCATTTACTCTGGAAAGATCGGGGAACAAATACCGCAGATGGGCGGGAGCAAGTAAAGAGCGAAGCCTTGTGGCTCTGTTCCCTTCCCGCATTATCGCGCTAACGCCTGTTGGATTGTTTTTTCGGCTAGCGGGGCCATGACGCCGTAGCCTTTTTTGTTGGGGTGTAGGCCATCTTCGCTCAGGTCTTTTTTCAGGAAGCCTTGCTCGTCCACCATCGCGGAAAAATAATCGAGATAGATGAGTTTGTGTTCGGCGGAATATTTTTTGAGCCATGCGTTCAGCGCGAGGATTTTTTCGGGCGCGCGACGGTCGGTCATGACGACAGGCTTCCCTTCTTGATTGTGGCCTCCGTCATACACTGGAAGCACTGAGGAAAGCACCACGCCAATTCCGTGAAGTTGTGCGAGTTCGGACATCGAAGCCAAGTTGCCTTCAATTTCTTCGAGCGACATCGGGCCGGTGTTTCCGGCGATGTCGTTTGTTCCGGCGAGAATCACGACTACCTTCGGCTGCAGTGCGATGACATCGGGACGGAAGCGCAAAAGCATTTGAGCAGTCGTCTGGCCACCGATGCCGCGGCCGATGTAGGGCTTGCCCGGAAAAAACGGTGCGAATTGCGGCCGCGCCCAATTGTCCGTAATGGAATCACCCATGAAGACTACGCGCGGTTCGTTCGGAGTCGAAGGACTGAGGGCAGAATTCAGATCCCGGTAACGCGCGAGATTCGCCCAATCGTGCAAGATCGCGTCCCATTTGGTGAGCTTGGTTTGCGCGGCTTCCAAATCGAGGCAATCGCAAGCCGTCTGTGCGTGCGGAGTTTCGACTTCGGGTTTTTGAGGGGCGGGAGTTTGTGCAGGCGGAGTTTGGGCGCGCGATGCTGCCACGCAAAACGACAAAGAAGCTGCCAGCGATAGGGTCAGAACTCGATTCGGTTTCATTAAATTCTCCTGACGGAATTTTACGCATCTCGCGGCTTGTGGCCACCAGAAAATGGAGACATTGGGATAATCGAAGATGCCGGGCAAAACTGCGCAGAGAGGGCGGCGCTACAAAACCGAAGAAAAAGCAGATGCCGAACCCGCAAAAATACGGCGGGTTCGGACTGACAACTTTGGGGCTACGAACGCGCCACTTCAGGAAGAGGGCCGCTTCGGAAAGCGGCCCCTCCAACAACCGGACCGTAGACCGGGCGGACGCTACGACAATATTGGATTGGCAAAGGGAAATTAGTCGGCGCGGGCGGCGCGAGTTTTGGCCCATTCGCGGATGGCGGTGATGTCTTCGGAACGGGTGACGCTGAGGGGCTGCGTGGACGACAGTTCGCCGAGAAGGATTTCCGTGGTTAGTTGTTGTTTCACTGCGAACGCGGTGTACAAACCGGAGGCAATGGCTTGCTCAATTTCTGCGCCGGAAAAACCGTCGCTGGCTGCGGCGAGTTTTGCGAGATCAAATGCAGCCGGATCGCGACCGCGTTTTTTCAAGTGCAATGTGAAGAGCGCTTGCCGCACGGCCTGGCTTGGTAAGTCCACGAAGAAGATTTCATCGAATCTTCCCTTGCGCAGCATTTCGGGTGGCAGGGCGGAAATATTGTTGGAGGTAGCGGCCAGAAAGACGCCGCTCTCGCGGTCTTGCATCCAGGTCAAAAGAGTCGCGAGGAGTCTCTGCGAAAGCCCCGCATCTGCATCGCCGCTCGACCCCGCGGATGCAAACGCTTTTTCAATTTCATCAATCCACAGAACGACGGGCGCCATCTTCTGCGCCAGTTCCAGACCCTTGCGCAATCTCTTTTCGCTTTCGCCGACAAATTTGTCGTAGAGCGCACCCGCATCGAGGCGGGCCAGTTCGAATCCCCATTCTCCCGCTACGGCTTTGGCGGCGAGACTTTTGCCGCATCCTTGCACGCCGGTGATCAAAATTCCCTTCGGCGGTTCGAGGCCGAACTTCCGGCCTTCGGCGGTAAGCGCCGATTTGCGTTTCGCGAGCCAGTCTTTCAAACGCTGGAGTCCGGCGATATCGGAAAATGAAGCGTCGCGGCGCACCGTTTCCAGTAATCCTTCGCCACGCAATGCATTTCGTTTCGCTTCGAGCAAATCCTCCAGCACACCGGCGTCGCCCTTTCCGCGAGAGAGCACGCACATGCGGAGTGTGCGAATCGCTTCTTCTTTGGTAAGTCCGGCGAGGGCTTGCGCGGCTTGCTGCATAGCCATTGCGTCGAGAGAGACGACGATGTGGCTGTCTCGATTCAATTCAGCCAACGTTTGGCGGACGCCGGAGAGTAATTCCTCCGTGTCCGGTAGCCCGATCTGGAATGGAATCGCGTCGCCATCAATGTCCGGCGGCACCTGCACGGATGCGCCGGTGATTACGATGGAGCGGCGCGCTTTGCGAAAGTTTTCCGCGAGTTCGCGCAGGCGGCGGCATATTTTGTCGTTCTCGCAATAACGCGCGAAGTCTTTCAGAAGGAAAATCGCGTCGCCCGCAATGATGGCGATGTTGGCGAGGGCCTGGTCGGGATCGTCAGTGTGATAGAGCGGTTCACCGTGGAAGCGGGCGAGGCCTTTGGTGACGCTCCAGTTGTAGACGGGTACGTCGAGCTCGAGGCCAATTTGCGCGAGCATCTGCTCGACGCGCTCTTCTTCCGTGGTTTCGACGGTGATGATGGGGTGGTGCGAGTTTACCAGGAGCCGTAGCTCATCACGTTTGTTCGGTTTGGGTTGGGCTGTAATGACCAAGATGTCCCCGTTAGAGTAAAACCTTAAAGCTGAGTGCCGGCCTGGCGCTGCTAGCATCGCCACTGCAAAGAGAAAAGGCAGGCACGCGAGGACGCGATTAGTACGTTTGACTTCACCCTGAGCGTCCCCTAAAATTGAATGTTTGAGCGATGCACAAAGGAGCACTAGCTAGATGGCCCAAGGACAGGCTACCAAAATTAAGAAGAAGAAAAAGTCAGTTTTAAAGCGTGCGGCGCAAGCTCGTCAACGCGCGGAAGTGAACCGGGCGAACCGGACGGCGGTTCGCAGCTTGATCAAGAAGCTGCGCGGAGCGATTACGGCGGGCGATTCGACGGCGGCAGGGAATTTATTGCATCCGACGATGTCCGCGATTGATCAGGCGATTACGAAGGGCGTGCTGCACGAGAATACCGCGAATCGTTATAAGTCGCGGCTGAATTTGGCTTTTAACGGGCTGAAGGCGAAGGCGGCAGCGAAGTAGCTCTGGCTCTGAAATACGATTGGAATTTACGAAGCGGCGGGAGATTCCCGCCGTTTTTTTTTGGGCGTGATTTCAGAAAATGCTTAAAGGCGAGAAACGCGGAGAATGGTCAACGGGATGCCGGTGGCCAGGCAAAGCCAGAAAAGGTGGAGCGGCCAACTAGGCCAACCGCGGTGCTTGCGACTGCGAGCATATTCGGTAACGTACGACAACGACACAAATGAACGATGGCCGTCCGCGTGGACCATGCGAAGCATTTCAAATGAACCCACCGAATACAATCCGAACAATAGCAATCCAATTGGCAAGTGCGGATCACGCCTGGCAACGGCCACTACTTCATGGAACCAATTTCGAAAGCAATCATCTGCTTGCGGCCCTGGCATCGGGAGCGGTTAGTTCAGCGATAAGAAATTCGAGGATGGTGCGGCCGGTTTCGCCGCCTCCTTTGAGGCGGTTGTCGGCTTTTTGGAGGGCCTTGAGGCCGGCAAGCAGACGTGGTTTGGAGATTTTGCGGGCGCTTTGTAAGGCGAGTTCGGCCTGTTCGGGGCGCATGCCGAGCGTGCGGGCTGCTTGCCAGCCGTTTGATGCGCCGCGGACTTCGCTTGCTTCCATTAATTTTCGATACATCCAGGTGAGGGCGCCGAGAATTTGCAGAGGCTCTTCGCCTTCGCGCAGAATGCGGTCGAGAAAATCGAGCGCGCGCTTGGATTGGCGCGTGGCGAGCATGTCCGCGAGTTCCCAAACAGTGGCGGTTTTTTCGGAGATGACCATGGCCGCTACGTCCTGCCGACGAATCAGCTTTCGTGCGCCCGCGTAGGTGGCGAGCTTGAAGATTTCTGTTTTGAGACGCTGCAAATCAGCGGCTACGGCTTCGGCGAGATCTTCGGCGGCGCCTTTTTCGAATTCGACTCCTTCGTCCTTCCCCATGACTTTTGCAAGCGCGACCGCTGACGACTGGCGATCGCCCTGGTTTTCGCCAAGACCCACCTCTACGACGAGAGCTTTTTCCGCGAGGAGTTTTGCGAGGCGCATGCGTTGATCGAGGCCGGTGGCTTCCAGAACGAGAATTGTGAACGAAGCCGGATTCTCCAAATACGATTCCAGTTGTTTCAAGGCGTCTTCGCGCTTCTTTTCGGCGAATGATTCTATGGCTTCGGCGTCTTCCAGGAAAACCAGTTGTTGTGGAGAAAGCATGGGCAGCGTTTGCGATTGATCCACTGCGGCCTGCACTTCGCCGCGGTCCGCGGAAAAGCGTGAGACAGCCCAGGCGCGCGCGGCCTCGGGAACGAAACGCTCGATCAATTGCGCGCGGCAGGTGTCGCGAAGATAGGTTTCTTCACCGAGCAGAAGAATCGCGGGAACGGGCTTTCCCTTTTCGAGGCGAGCGAGAAGTTCACCAGCGGAAATTTGCGCCATCAGAAGTTCTCCAAAACGGCGGCCACGAGCTTTTGCGCGAAATCGTGCGCGAGACGGTCGAGAGCGGGGTCCTGCTCTTCGAAAAAGCTCTTTACGTCCGTTGAAAGTTCATATTCATTGCGGAAGAGAAAATTATCCGTGTGATAGAGAACTTTTTGTGTTTCGGATTCGGTGAGAGTGACTTCGCACTTCACAGTGACGAGCATGGTCGTGGCGCGAGCAGTAGTCGTGTCGAAGAGAAGGGGCGCCGCTTCCACGCTGAGAACCTTGCCGGTAAGCACGGCGTCGCCGCTTGCGGCGTTCGAAACAATTTTGTAGTTCGTCTTGGCGAGAAATTCGTGAATCGTGGCGGAAGTAAGGCGCTGCTCGATGCGATAGCTGGTGGTCTTATTTTCGATAGCGGGAACGGCGATGACGTGAATGGTCTTGGGAATCGCAGAATCGTGACCGGCCACGTGATAGCCGCAGGCGTAGAGGAACAGACAAAGTACGGCGGTGACGGCCAGCGAGACGCGTTTCATGCGAGAAGTTTCTCCGCGAGCTTGACGGCATTGACGGCCGGCACGCGGATATTATCCGCTGCTCCCCAAAACCACCACAAGCCGGGAAGGCCTGGATCGGGTTCGGGCACGGCAACTTGAATGAGGGATTCCCCGGCGGCACTCAGGTTGCTGGGCGCTGCGTCGGCGGAGATGGAAAGGCCGGCGGATTTTGCGGCGGCGGCCAGTTGGTCGGAGTTTCCCTGTGCGCCGAGTTTTGCGGCGAACGTGAAAGCAACGCCGTAAAAAACTGGCGCGTGAACAAGCTGGACGGCAGGAATTCTTGCGGAAGTGCCGAGAATTGCGCTGATTTCGCGGCGAAGACGTTCGCGCGCAGTGGAAAGCTTCTCATTACTCGCGGAACCGAAACGGTCGAGCAGGTTAAATCCGACTTGCGTATCGAAGATGGGCGAGCCCACGGACTGAAACGACAGCAACTGGCTGGTTTGCTGTTCGAGTTCTTCGATTCCCTTGCGGCCGCTTTCAGAAACGGGTTGCAATGCCGTCATCGTCAAGTATTCCGGAGTGAATTTTGCTAGAGCGAGCGAAAGCGTGGCTCCGGCGATTGCAGCGGCGGAGGGAATCGCAAACAAATTTCGCGAGGAAGGCGTGACAGATGGCCGGAGCAGTTCGAGATTTGAAAACCAGATTGTTGCCGTGGAATCCGCGACGGCTGCGCCGCTGAGATCAACGATGAATGCTCCGCTGCGGCGGGCGAGGTCGAGATTGGCTTTTGTGAATGCGGCGGAACCAGTGAAGAAAATGAAATCGGCGCGGTTGAAGCTGTCTTCTTCAACGGGGCGAATCACAGCGGCTTCGCCGCCTGCTTCAGTCAGAGTGCCTGCGGCGATTTCTTCATCGAGGAGGCGAAAATCGGATGCAGCAAAGCGGCCTTCTTCAAGTAGCGATTTAAGTTCGGCGCCGAGCAGAGATGAGGCACCGGCGATAACGATGCGGTGAGCGGCCATGGAGTCAGCGAATAGTATAAAGGAAGCGAGGAAATGTTTGAGCGCGGGTTCGGTCAGGAAATGCCGGCCGGGCGGGAGACGAGCCGGTGGCGGAAGAAACGCACGAAATGAACCGCGACGCCCGCCGCCGCGTACGTGCAAGCCAACATGACGAGGGCGACTTCCGAGTACATCCAAATCACGGCAATCATCAGGAGCAGAACGATGACGGCGAGAGAAGGCTGCTTTCGCGTCCAGGGAATATCTTTGAAGCTGTAGTAACGGATGGTGCTGGTCATCAGCGTGCCGAGGACAGCGGCGAGCAAGAACCACAAGATAGCCCAGCGCCAGTCATGCAGAGGGACTTTGAAGCCGTGAACGATGGAAGCGATGACGCCGGCGGCGGCCGGAGTGGGCATACCAACGAAATTTTTTGAGCTGCCGGGGGCCATTCCCTGCACGTTGAAACGCGCCAAGCGCCAGGCGCAGCAAATCAGGAAGACCAGGCACAAGATCCAGCCTAGATGGCCGAGCTGTTCCACGTTGATTCCGGAACTCTGCGGAATGCTGTGAAAGCCCCACGCATAGGCGAGGACGGCGGGGGCGATGCCGAAGCTGACGACGTCCGCGAGCGAATCAAATTGCACGCCGAATTCCGTGTTCGTGCCGGTGAGGCGGGCGATGCGGCCGTCGAGGGAATCGAAAAGAATGGCGAAGCCGATGGCGCGCGCGGCGTGGTCGAAGTCGTGGAAGTCTCCTGCGGGTCCGGCAAAACCGTGGAGTGCGGCAACGACGGCGTAATAACCGCAAAGAAGATTCGCGGAGGTGAACATCGCGGGCAAAAGAAAAATGCCGCGACGCAGTTTGGCGTTGCGGAAGCGGCGCTCAGCGAAGGGGATATTGCGCTGATCCATGTTTCCTATCATCAACCGGAGCGGCCTGCGGCGGCAAGCGCAACATCAGAGGCGGAGTTCGAGGATTGCACGGACCATCGCGCGAGGACGCTGGAGCCGCCGTGGACGGTTTCGCCGGTTTTGACGGAGATTTGTGCATCCTGGGGAAGCCAGATGTCCACGCGTGAACCGAAACGCACGAGGCCAATGCGCTCGCCGCGAACGACGGATTCGCCGGGCTTTTTCCAGGAAACGACGCGGCGGGCGATGTAGCCGGCGATTTGCTTGAATTCGATGTCACCGCCGGGAGTGGCGAGAGTGAAGATGTTTTGTTCGTTGTGGGTGGAGGCTTTGGCGTGCCAGGCAGCGAGAAATTTTCCCGGGCGGTAGTCTATCTTGGTTACGGTGCCGGAGAGTGGCGTGCGATTTATGTGGACGTTCCAGATTGCGAGAAAGATGCTGATGCGAGTGCCCGGGCGACCGGCGTTTTCTTCCTCGGTGATGACGACGATGCGACCATCGGCGGGAGAGACTACGGCGTCAGGATCGGGTGGGACGGCGCGGTCGGGGTCTCGGAAAAAAGAAAAGATGAAAGTGGCCAGCGCAATAAGGATTGCGGCAGTGACCCACCAATGCAGCGCGAGGGTGATTCCTCCAAAAAAGAGCGGAGGCAAACCGAAGTAGTAGCCTTCTTTGACCATCAAGAAATCAAGATAACACAGAGGACGCGCGCTTCGAGCGTGTCTTGCGGGAGGCCGCCACAAACGATGCCCACGAATACACTAATGCCGTTTGTGTTGGCACAACGCACAAATTGGCGGGGAGGCGCGCTATTGCGAGTGGGCAGCGCGCGTTTTTTGGATACGCAAGGCAATCCGCTCCATCTCATCCTTGCAGTGGAGCTTCATTTTCTTGAGTTTTATTTCTTCGAGAAGGTCTTCTGAACTGAGGTAGGGTGATTTGAGGATGCTTTGAAGTTCTGCTTCGTATTTCTCGTGCTCTTCGAACAGACGCCGGTAGTCGGCGTCTATATCCAGGAGTATGTCCCGAGGGTTCCGCGCCAATGTTGCCATGCGTTCCTCCTCTATTCACAGCCGCCGTCGCGGGCGGCCATGATCAAATTGTGAACTGCAGAGGCTTGTGCTGCGAGGTGAGGGCCTCTGTCAACGGACGTTAACACAAGGGAAAGAAACGTCAAGAGGGTATCTGTGGGAAATTGGTCCTAGCCCGCGGGTAGTGTCAGTTTGCAAGAGACATCAGTTTATGAGAGAACGGGCCATGCTGACGGCCGCTTCGTCCGGATTGCGATAGTAGCCGGGACGCCGGCCCGAAATTCCAAAACCGTGTTTCTTGTAGAAGGAAATGGCGCTCGTGTTGGTTTCGCGCACTTCGAGGAACATGGCTTGCACTCCGCGGCCAGCGCAATAGGTAATAGCGGCCTCCAGCAACGCCGTGGCAATCTTTTTGCGCCGGCAGGTTCCGTCCACGGCGAGATTCAGGATTTCTGCTTCATGCGCTGTTACGATGACGCGAAGCGCCAAAAAGCCGATGAGGCGATCCTGCTCCGCGATGACCCAGCCTCGGATGTCTTCAAAGTTCATTTCATAGGAGCTTGGTGTCCACTGAGCAGCCTCCAGACAGGAAGCAGCCAATGACACCACAGCTGGAATGTCATCAAATACAAGCGGCCTGACGGCAGGAGCGGCGGAATCAGGGCTCACTTCTCGGCCGCTTTCTTGCCGAAGATTTCGGCATCTGACCGGCGCACGTAGTTGGCATCCAAAGTAAGGGCATCCGTGCCGTTTGCCTTGCCGAAGAGGCCTGCAGCGGAAAAACCGATGGCCGCAGCCAAAGGCGGCTCGACCGAGATTACTTGCTCACCTTTGAAGCGCCTTGCCTCCCAGAACGAGCTGCTGGTAAGAATCGCCGTGTCGAGGGAAGCCCACGTCAGCGGCTCACCCTTCGCTTGCTTAGCGACCCAAAGAAAAAACTCATTTGCATCGATAACTCGCTCTTCCTCGACCCGCAGGAGGGCTTCGCCATTCCGCCGGTAAAGAGCGCCAAAGATTTGTTTGCGTTGCGCATCAATGAACGCAGCAACAAATGCGGCTTCCTTCGGAGCCTTCTCCGCCAGAACTGCCAGCCTTGAAACCGGAACAATTGGCTTCGAATAGACCTCCGACCATGCCTTTACAGTAGTCAGTCCAATGCGTACTCCGGTGAACGAACCGGGACCGCTGGCAACCGCGTATCCTGCTAAATCGGCATGACTTATTTGATTCGAGGCAAGCAGGCGATCCACGGCCGGCAGTAACCAGGAAGAGTATTCATCGTCAGACGGATGAGAGTTTTCGGCAACGATGCGGCGGCCCACAAGCAATGCAATACTGCCTCGCGCGTCGCATGTATCCAGGGCTAGGGTGATCACGAAGGGATTCTACAGTAACGTGGACGTAAACGCTGAGCAATTTGACTGCCAAAATCAATTCGCACTGTCGGTAACCCTTTCATTTCAAACGATATATCTTGACTCTTTGCTCACACGACCCTACACTGATTCTGTTCCACAAGGGGGCACCGGAAGCTATGGACTATAAGATCGGCGACAAAGTTGTGTACCCGAACCACGGCGTTGGGATGATCGAGCAAGTCAGCTACGGAGTTTTGAACGGAAGAACGGAGCGGTACTACATGATTCGCGTAGTATCGAGTGGATTGCGGGTGATGGTGCCCCAGTCAAACGCGGAAATAGTTGGTCTGCGGCCGGTAATTCGAACAAACGATACAACCAAAGTTTTGGGCTTCCTGGAAAAGGGCAAGTTGAACTGCCACCACGATTGGAAACACCGCTTCAAAGAGAATTCCGAACGCATGCGCACGGGTTCACTGTTAGAAGTTGCAGTTGTGTTAAAGAGCCTGGTGTCGTTGAGCCGCAGCAAGCCGCTCTCGTTCCGCGAAAAGAAAATGCTGGAGCGCGCCAAGTATCTGCTGGTGAGCGAAATGGCGACGGCTCGGAATACTTCCTCGGAATTGGCCGAGACTTTGGTGGTCAAGTCCCTTGCAAAGGCTAAGTTGCAGTTCCCTGTTATGCAGGAAGCAATCGAGCAATAATTTTAAGGACGCCATTTTTTGAGGGGACAAGCGAAGAGCTTGTCCCCTTTCCTTTTTGGGAAGAAGTGAAGTCTGCGCCGCCTGGAGATCGGGCCGAAGTAGACGGTGAGGTCCTTCGCGCATCTTCGTGGATGCGCTCAGGATGGCTACGAGAGGGGCAACGAAGCGGTGGCGTTTAGGGATGTGCCGGCAAGGATGCCGCCGCGGAAGCGGGGATACGCGGCGGCGGCAATCATGGCGGCATTGTCCGTGGAAAGCGCGCGACTGGGGAAATAGGTTTGGATACCGGTGGACTTGCCGCGCTCTTCGAATGCCGTCCGCAGTTGGGCGTTTGCCGCAACGCCTCCCGAAACGAGAATCGTTGCTGCGCCGTTTTGTTCGGCTGCGGAAAACGTGCGTTCGCGAAGATCGCGCACGACGGTGTTTTGAAATTCACGCACAAGCCCAAGCGTTTGCGGCGAGCAAAGCGGCAAGAGCTGTTCGAATTTGCGCTCACCGTGGGCTAGCGCCGCTTCGCGCGCCGCAATCTCCGGCGCATATTCGGGGTGCTCGCGAAGATGATAGAGAACCGCGGTCTTGAGTCCGCTGAAACTGAAATCAAGCGCATTGCCCTTCATCTTGATGGGACCGAATTTGATGGGAGCGGTAACATTGCCCGCGGCGGCGGCCAGGCGATCCAAAATGGGACCGCCCGGATAGCCGAGACCGAGGAGCTTTGAAACTTTGTCGTAGGCTTCGCCGGCAGCGTCGTCCCGCGTCTGCCCGATTTTGCGATAGTGGAGTTGAGCGGCGGCTTCCGCACGGCTTCCCTGCTCCGCGCTGACTCCGTACAAAACAGTGTGACCGCCGGAAACGATGAGACAAAGGGCGGGAAGTTCCGGCACGAGGCCGGTCTTATGTGCTTCCAGAAAGACGGCGTGAACGTGCCCTTCGAGGTGATTCACCGGCACGAGCGGTTTGCCCAGCGCGTGTGCCAGTGTCTTGCCGTAAGTGATTCCGACCAGCAGCGACCCAACGAGGCCCGGGCCGTGCGTTACACCGATGGCGTCCAAGTCCGAGAAATTCAGGCCAGCCTGCGAAAGAGCTTCCCGGACGACTGGAACGATCTGGCGAAGGTGTTCGCGCGAGGCCAGCTCCGGCACGACACCGCCATATTTACAATGGATATCAATCTGCGAGGCTACAACGCTCGAAAGTATTTCGCGCCCGTCAGCGACGATGGCCGCGGCCGTTTCGTCACAGGACGATTCGATGCCGAGAATGCGGACGCTCATCCTTTTATGCTAGCACAGCGGTTTCGTACAAATGCCCGAGGCCGCCCGATGCACGGCCCGAACTCTACAGTGAGAAACCGATTGAAAATCGGGTTATCTTCTTACACTCTGGAATCATGAGCCAACAAGAAAAAGAAAATACGCCAAGTGGCGTTACACGAAAAGTGCGCAAAGCGGTGTTGCCCGCCGCAGGACTCGGTACGCGCTTTCTGCCCGCGACGAAAGCACAACCCAAGGAAATGCTGGCCGTTGTGGATAAGCCACAAATTCAGTATGTCGTCGAAGAGTGCGTAGCCAGCGGTATCGAGCACGTCATTATTGTGACGGGTAAAGGCAAGAACTCGATCGAGGATCATTTCGACTACAACCCAACGCTTGAAAGGTTCCTGGAAGAGAAAGGAAGAAAAGATCAAGCGGCGCTGGTTCGCCGGATCAGCGACATGGTTCAGGTGAGTTACACGCGACAAAAAGAGCCCCTGGGTTTGGGACATGCCGTCCTGGTTGCGAAAGATTTGGTTGGCGACGAACCGTTTGCTGTTCTGCTGGGAGACGTCCTGATCCCCGGCGAAAACCCCGCGACGAAACAACTGATTAAGGTTTATGAAGCCACAGGTATCGGCGCGATCGCGGTAGAAGAAGTCCCCAAAGAGAAGACGCATCTCTATGGCATTGTGGACGGGAAAGCCGCGCCACAGGCACCGTTTGGCGAACGACTGCTGCGCATCAACGACCTGGTCGAAAAACCGAAGCCGGAAAATGCGCCGTCGAACCTGGCGATTACCGGTCGTTACGTACTGCCGTCGGCGATTTTTGATTGCCTGGAGCGCACTAAACCCGGCGCGGGCAATGAAATTCAACTGACCGACGCCATGCGCATTCTTGCAAAGGAGCAAGGGCTTTGGGCATACATTTATGAAGGAATTTCGTATGACGCGGGCGACAAGCTCGGATTCCTGAAGGCGACCGTTGAGTTAGCGTTGCAGAATCCGGAATTTGGCGCCCCCTTTCGGAGTTACCTGAAGGGCCTGAAGCTCTAAAGGTCTTCTCCGCGATTCTGGCAAAAGATGTAACAGTTCCAGACGCCGCTGCATCTATCTACGCGGCGGCGAGCGGGCCTTATTTGCTTCCATTCCCACCGCATCGCGCTAAAATTTGCTTTCCCACCCAGAAATCCAGAAGGAGATCCAAAATGACCGAATCCACCGGACAGGCCACGGCAACGCAGACCACCAAACTCAAGACATTCCCCGCAAAATCATTCGCCGCGCAAAGCGCCACTTCGGGACTCGCGGCACATTCGATTGTTCGACGCGAGCCGCTGCCGTCGGACGTGCAGATCGAAATCCTATTTTGCGGTGTGTGCCACTCCGACCTGCATCAGGTCCGGAATGAATGGCAAGAGGTGATGCCGACTGTATATCCCTGCGTTCCTGGACACGAAATCGTTGGCCGCGTCGTGAAAGTCGGAAGCGCCGTGAAGAAATTCAAGGCTGGTGATATTGCTGCCGTCGGCTGCATGGTCGATTCGGATCGTACCTGTCCGAATTGCCTGGCCGGCGAGGAACAGTACTGCAATAGCTTCCCGACGTTGACCTATAACGCCCCGGACAAACATCTTGGCGGCGTTACCTACGGTGGCTATTCGGACGGAATCGTCGTGGACGAAGCCTTCGTGCTTCGCGTTTCGGATAAATTGAATTTGGCTGGAGTGGCGCCGCTACTTTGCGCGGGCATCACCACGTATTCACCACTGCGGCATTGGAATGTGGGCAAGGGGCAAAAGGTGGGCATCGTGGGGCTCGGCGGATTGGGTCATATGGGCTTGAAGTTTGCGAAAGCGTTTGGAGCAAATGTGGTGCTCTTCACGACCTCAGCGGGAAAAACAGCAGATGCGAAGCGGCTTGGCGCCGATGAGGTAGTAATTTCGAAAGACTCTGCCGAGATGCAGAAGCATGCGAACAGCTTTAACTTTATTTTAGACACGGTCTCCGGTGATCATGATCTCAACGCATATTTGCAATTGTTGAAGCTGGACGGAACGATGACGCTGGTTGGAGCGCCGGAAAAACCGGCGCCGGTTGCAGCCTTTAATTTGTTGATGGGACGGAAGCGACTTGCGGGATCGGCGATCGGAGGAATTCGCGAGACCCAGGAGATGCTGGATTTCTGCGCGGCCAATAATATCGTAGCCGATGTGGAGGTGATCCGGATTCAGGACGTTAACAAGGCGTATGAGCGGCTGCTAAAGAGCGACGTAAAATATCGCTTCTCGATTGATATGGCGTCGTTGAAGCAGGCGTAAATCAGCTCAATCGTAACTTCTTGAAAGAAAAAAGCCCCGCACGACGGAATGTCGTGCGGGACTTTGTATTTGGCGGGCTTGAATCCGCGTTGGGCTAGCGATGCGATTCCTGGCTGCGGCGGTGTTCTTCGGGTGCGGCCGCAATTCCCATTCGGCGCAACTCTTCGGCGTAATACTTACGATAGAGAACGCTCCACTCTTCGCTATCTTCCAGAATTTCTTTCTTCATCGAACCAATTTTCTTGCGAACTTCCGCGTCCATCTTTTCTTCTTCGCGCAATTGGTTCGTCAAAATTGTAACGATGCTCTGCCGGATGGTGTCGCGGTCCTCCACGAATTCCACGTCATTGCTCGCAACAAGCACGTCCATCATCTTGTGAGACAGTCGAACAATTTTTTCTCTCGTCAGTCGCATTATTCCTTTTCCGATTTCCTATCGTAGGACCAGCTTGCGGTCGCGCGCCAACTGCGCCTTCACCTTCTTGAACATTTCCTGATAAGAAATTCCCGAATTGCGCATCTGGTCCTGGTGCTGAATCAGGATCTGCCGCGCTTCATCGTTGATGCGATCTTCGACCGTCAATTCCTCAAGCATCGCCTGGCGCAGACGAGGAACGATGGCTTCCGGCGCCTTTACTTCCACCATTTCCCCGTCGACCAGTTTTTTCAGCGTTTCCGTGGCCATGTGGCCCACTAAGTCCCGGTTCAGCAGCATTCCTTGCGCGTCCTTTGTGCTTTGGAGAAACAATGAGTTTACTGGCTGCTCCACAAAACTGCAACTTGGTGCGCCGCAAGCAAGAGACTCATTCTCACGCTGCGTTGACGCATTTTGCTTCTTCCTGTACGATTAAAAAGTTGGGCTGTAGCGCGGTCGTACGGGCGGTTAGCTCAGTTGGTTAGAGCGCCTGCCTTACAAGCAGGAGGTCGCAGGTTCGAGCCCTGCACTGCCCACCATCCATGCAGTATCCCTCAGCGGGGACGTAGTTCAGTTGGTTAGAATCCTACACTGTCACGGCAGCATCCCAATCTGACCCTCGACATTATTATATGTTTCAGGCCAAGCGCAGGCAGCGGTGTCTCCTTTCGTCACACGCTGATCAAGCCTCGGCGGCAAGGGCTCCGGGAATTTGCATGGGGACGAGGAAATTGCTTGCGAGAAGATACGCGTAGAGGTGGCCGAGTGGAGGCGGGACACGCAGTTGTTCGGCGGAGACCCAACCATTCGTTTCGTTCCATTCCAAACCGGTGGCCGAAAAACTCTTGATCGCTTCCTGCAAATCCACCACGGTCATGGGATAGCCGAAGATGCGCACGTTCTGCGCGAAGAGACGAGACAGACCTTCCAGCCGTCTGCCTTCTAGCTTGAAATAGGGATCATCAAAGGCTCGGATCAAGAGCGAAAGACCTGCAACGAAGCGCACAGGTGCATTTGTGTAGCGATTCACGAGCGCCGTCATGGTGTAGAGCTCGCGTTGGCGAAATAGAAGCACGTTGCCGCCTTGCGCCAGAAGCGCATCAATACGCCGCAGCAGGTCGGGGATTTCTGGAACTGACGCTTCGGGCCTAACTGGAGCCGCCGAGAGCGAAAAGATGCCAATCGGTGCGGAGCTGGTTTCCCCCAATTCCTTTTGAAGCTCCTGAACGCCTGCCGCCAGCATTTGAGCATGAATCTGCCGATGAGCGGGGTCCACATGGCCGAAATATCCTGGCGCGAGCACAACGGCTTTCTTGTACAGGACCTCAGTGGGGGGAACAGTGCCGCCTGTCGAGGAGAAGAACACAGCCTCGGCCAGTCCTGCTTGCACGAGATATGCCAGGATTGCGGGGCGATCCCAGCTGGCAAACGCAGGGCCGCGAAAATCAACAAAGTCGATTTCGATTCGTTCTTTTAAGACATCCTGTGCCAGGCCGACGAAAAACGATTCCTTCGTCACTAGTTGATAGAACGCGGCGTAGATGAGATTGACGCCCAGAATACCGATGGCTTCCTGCTGAAGGACATACGAGGGATCTCGCATGTTAATGTGCAGCAGAATATCGTTGTGTGGGCCTCCAGGCTGCATCTGAAACCGCAAACCAATCCAGCCGTGGGGATCGTTCGTTCCGGCGTAGTTACGCGCCGAGACGGTATCAACAAAGGAAAAGAAGCGAGTCTGCGACCCGCGAGTCCTTTCTAATTGCGTAAGCAGCTGGGCCCACTCGTTCTCCAACATGGCTTCAAGCCGTTGCCTGGAAACATAGCGCGTACCGGAGCCGTAGAGATCGTCGCTGACTTCCTTGTCGTATGCCGAGATAGTTTTTGCGACGGTGCCGGAGGCGCCGCCGACTATAAGGAACCAGCGTGCGACTTCCTGTCCGGCGCCGATTTCGGCGAAAGAACCGAAGGTAGATGGATCGAGGTTCAGGGTGAGAGCTTTGTGGTGGGTGTCTATTTTTTCCGCCGAAGCCATAGCCACGCTCCTTCTGTGTGTTCAATCCGCCGATTCGCCTAGAGTTTTGCGATAATCTTCCGCGAACTTTTGCAGACCCTTCGTGGTGAGTTCGTGGTCGACATTTATTCCCCGTGGCTCGGCCTAGGTCCTTTGATATACCTCGGAAAGGCGCCCAAGAGCCAGCGCTCCCAGCAACAATCCGAAATCACGCAGAGCGACGTCATAGAAGCCTGGATAGCTCAAGAGATTGACGATGATTCCAACGAGCCATAACGCTACGATGTAAGCTCCCAGCGGGGTTTGAAGGCGACCACAATTCCCGCGATGATTTCCACCGCGGCGATTGCATACATGAATGTGTGGGCATTACCCACAATCCGGGCTATCCACGGCGCGACGTATCTGTCCCAGTTCGTCATCAGGTTTAGAAACTTATCGAGTCCAAATAGAATTGGAGCGACTGTGAAGGCGAAATGCAGGATCTGATAGGCTTGCCGTGATAAGTCCGTTTCCGATCTGCTGACTGTCTGTGCCATGGCTGCCATAACAACTCCCTCCTACTACAAGACGTGTGGTGCATGTCCCCACAAGGTGCAACACCAATGCCGAGCGGACCTAGTCTCTCCGCTCTTACCGATATGATTCATCCGCGGTCATCGTGGATATTGTGCTTTGGTATTGATTGCCGATTTTCAGCGCTGGAATGTTCTCCTGACTGGGCACCAACATATCAACGAACACCCCGAACAGGCTCCGCGGACGCGTCAAAATTGCACCGCTACAACGGACAATTCTCTTTATTGACGAGCGGCGGGGCATTGACACCGGCGCAGACGAATACCAAAGTACAATGGACGCTCTCCCATGGTGTCGCATATCGTTATGCCGTAGGCCGACGTAAGCACTTTCCACAGGACTGAGCGCCACTCGACCTGGGTTTCTTTTATGGCAAGAACCTACACTTCCCCAAGCATTGATGAATATTTGCTCAAGCGGCTAATGCCCGTGGAAGGCATGATTCCGCATTTGGAAGGAATCGAGATGTACGGCAACTCCATTCCCGCGGGAGCGGTCGGCGGCGACCTATTTGAGTACATAAACTTTCAGCAGCGTTACGACATCGATGCCCGGATTCAGCGGGCCCTGAAGCGATCGAAGCAGTATTTAGAGCCGCTCCCGGCAGGCGCGATGCCGCGTAATTCGGTGGACGATCATGTGCAATGGCTGAAATCAAGGTCGGGCTACAAGACCGAAATGGAATCCGCGTACAGAGAGGCGCGAAGTTCGGAACAGGTGCGCGTCGCCGAAGACCTGCGCGAGTTGTGTAGCACGGCGGGAGTTCTGATGGTGGACGCACAAGGACACGGAATCATCTCAGCGAAAATCGCCTCGACCGTCCACGACACGTTTCATGCCCTCATGCTCTCCGAGCTCGACCATCGAGGGAAAACGACACCGGAGTTATTCGAGAGGATGAACCTGAGGTTGGCCCTATCAGTCACCGCACGAAATGCTCTCGGAAGAAGCGAGCAAGAGAGCGCCCAGGAGATAGCTACCATGCTTTACGGCGAAGTGCACCCTTATGGCTACTTTCGATTCGTGAACTTCGGACATGTACCGCCACTCATCTTCTCCGCCGAATTTCGCAAGTTCATGGAGATTGACAAAAGCCGGATGGTGCAATTCTTACCGCTTGGCTTGCAGATCCCCGAAGATCATCCTGATCGTAATAGGTATTTGTCACTGGAATTCCGGGAGAGGAGGGTGAATTCCTCCGATGTGGCCGAGCTCACGCTGCTGAGTCCAGGGGACATTTTCTTCCTTTATACCGACGGGGTCTACGACGGCAGCGACAAAGAAGAACGTCAGCAACTTGAAGAGGTGATGCGTGAGCGCTATCGACAACCGGCAAAGGAAATCTGCAACGCTCTGCTGGAATATGCGGTGAAAAAAGACGATCGTCTCCGCCAGATTGGCGAACCGGACCGCATTGACGATAAGACCGTGTTCATCATCAAGCGGAGCTGAAGCATGCCGTGGCAAACGTTTTGCAGGGTGGCAGGCGTTCACCTCCTGGATCCGTGATTCGTTTATGGTTGCGCCATCAGTTGCGGGCGGAATTTTGCGAACGTCGTCGTGGAAACGGTAAAGGGTTTTCTGTCGGTGATCGCCGCGGCTGCTCCAAGACAACGCGCGCCAGCGACGGCGGAATTCACCCAGATGCTCTCACTGTATCTTGAAGCTAAGTTCCGTTAGCGCGTGGCGTGCCTCGGAATGGATGGCACGTGGCTTGCCGGATTAACCAGGTGCCGACGACCGCTAAGTGTTTGGTAGACATGCGTGTTGCGCACCGACGGCGGTGGCCTTGACTTGGATTTCTGGGAGGTTTTTTCAAACGCTCAGGCTATGCGGTAAGCCGCCTGCTAATCACGCGAACGGATGGGGGCAGCCGAACTTTTGCCAGTTGAATTCAGAAATCGGCAACTCTGACGAGAGCTTTTATTTTGTGTTGCTGACCCGGCGCAAGATCCACAGCAAAATCGGAGACGTTGCTGGTTTCGACGCAGATCATCTGCTTCCACTCGTCATCCGCAAAATCCGACAATAAATGTGCCTTTTGCACCCAAGGGTCCCACACAACAGTCGTGCGTGAATTCTCTTTTGTAACGAGGATGCGACGACCTAACACAGGATCTCCCATTTCGATCGCATCCCTGGTGTTGAGGTACACGCGATCGGTTTCGGACACGATCGCGATCTCACCTTGCTGCAGCTTCTCCCGATTCGAATCGGTCTTATCGAAATAATGAACCGCATCGAGACCGCGCACTCCCGTCTTTTCGACATTCCCCACTCTGTAGTACGCATGCAGGGCTTCCTCAAAGCGCAGCGATGTTCTCCCGACATTCGTTACTACTAGCTCGTGCCTCAGCTCTGCCCCGAACGTGACGCGATGGGCCAGACGAAATTCGGCGGGCCACCATCTCTTCGTATCTTCGTTGCTTTCGGTGAACATGCTTACTGTGACGCCATCCCCGGCCTGGGTTATCGACTCCAACTGCCAAGCCTTCGTGCGTACGAACCCGTGCGCTGGCGCGTGCGGATCGTCCGCCTTGCCCCCAAACCAGGGAAAACAAATGGGCACGCCTCCACGAATTGCGTGGCCTTGTTCCCATCGAGACTGGGAGCTGAGAAACAGCACTTCCTCTGTCGTCGCAGGCTTCCAGGAGGTGACGTGTGCACCGTGCAGGTACATCTCCCCTATCGCTTCAGGTGAGGTGACGCGCACCTTGGGCAGTCCGCCGTTTCCTTCCACGACCTGGGCAATGCCCGGAATTCCGAACCGGTAATCCAATTCCGCAATTGCACCTTCCATATACGTTATCCTCCTGTCGCGATTCGCCGCCCTGGCTAAAAAGCGGTACGAAATGCCGCTGGCACACTCGACTGCGAGAACGATTTCGTGCCAGCGTGGAACTCTTCTAGACCGGTAATTGTGAAATTGTTTCGCCCTTCTCCTATTCGTGCTCTGCAAGGATTTCCCAGCTAACTACGCTGACGCCGGGTTCCAGGCTTAATCGGCTGACAATCTGCTCGAGTACCGAGTTCTGTCTGCCGGTGCTGCTCAGAATCGCACCTCGACCTTGTCGGTATGCTCAACGTCGTCGCGCTTCAGCGACTTGATGAACAGCGGCTGCCCGCTCAAAGACTGCAGCAAGGACGCACGCAAATGGGCTTCCTGATCGGCACGAGCCGTAATGCGAAACAGATAAGTAATCTCTCCGTCGGCAGCGCCCATCCCCCGATTTAGGGCTTTCCGATGGGGCGGAGACCAACATTTGCGGCAATGACTGCGATCGCGCCGCTAATCGCCGATCCGTACATGCCGTAACCTGATAGCGTCCCGATTGCCGCTGAATACCACAATGTTGCAGCGGTATTGAGCCCGCTGATGTTCAGCCCGTTTCGCAGAATCACTCCTGCACCCAGAAAGCCGATGCCCGACAACACCTGCCCGGCGATGTGAAAACCGTCGTCCGGGCGTGCCGCCAGTGCGGAAGCATCACAAACATCGCGGCACCCGCCGCGACCACGCGTTTGTGCGCAGGCCGGCCATGCGCTGCCACCATTGACGCTCCGCGCCGACGAAAGCCCCGATGCCGAATCGCAAAGTGATGCCAAAACCTTTTTCCAGCGCTCTTCGTTCCTTCTTGCCGCCGCCTGTTCGTTGAGCCTGAAACGCTCGATTCTTCGCTTCGTGATGGCCTAAAACCGGTACGAAACGCCCACAGCGAACTGCGATCGCGCGCGCAAATCGACTCCGGGCAGGATTTTGTTGGCCACTTGCGCTACACCGAAATCGACATTCAAAGGCAGTTCTCCGCGCGGAATCACCCGCGCAAAGTAGGTTAACGTCGTCGGCAGCTCAGCTCCTGGTAGTCCTTGGATGCGGCGGGGCTCTTGCAAAATTCCGAACCCAATACGATCTTGCTCTTTACCGGACCAGGAACCACGAATCCAACAGCGCCGAACAGCCGGCCCTGCCAGTCAGGTGCGTTCCCCGCTATGCCCAGTACGCTGGCGTTGGTGGCTTTGAAGCCGAGGCTGGCGACGATCGGTAGGAATTTGAAATGCGTGATCGTTTTGGTAGCGACCAGATAGAAGTCTTCGTTGTGCTTGTCTGAGCTGTTGAGGACTCCGCCCACGCGGCGGACATTGGTGCGCGCCACGAATCCCAAGGAGATCGCGGGAATATAGTTGTGCTTTCCCGCGTTTTCGCCCACCAGATTGGCTTTGCCATGGAAAATGTTGAAACCACCATTGAATAGCGGGCTGAGCGCAGGTGCCGACCCATCCGAATTCAACGCGCGAGTGTACCCGGCTTCGAATCTTTTCAGGAACCCGACGGTGCCCGAGACTACGTAGAACCCTCCGAGCACATCACCACCATTCAGGTAGTGAAAACTAACAGCCGGAAGTCCGAAGCCTCCCGCAGGCGAAGGACTGGTATACGCGAAGGGCGTTACGAGGGCTCCGGTCTGGCCTTCCCAGTTTAGATTTTGCGCTCGCCCGGCAGGCGCGCCTAAGGCAAGAAGAATTGCGAAAAGAGTCCATCCCCAGCTGGCACGTTGCGTGAACGACGCGCGGTGAGTGAAGTTCCTAAGCCTTCGCCAAAACGTCATCCGTGATCCTCTTAACCAACGTTGTTTTAAGGAAGCACTTGTCTTTCCAAAGAAGAACATTCCGCGTAGCGGCCAGGATCTACCATTGTTGTCAGCGGGAAAGAGGTACTTCGTTTTATTCGGGAGGGTGGGAAGTGAGGTGGCATTCGGATACGAGTGTAACGATTTCGTCAACGCATAGACGCACTCAGCGAGTAGTGGTGCGCTCCTAAAACAAGCCTATGACGGCGAACCAATGGATCAAGGAAGGCATGAGGTGCAGTTGATGCGGGCGAGCTGCGGCTTTGGCTGACTCTGGTCGCCCACAACTTGGGCAACCAGTGGCCGTAAAACTGAAATCGCGCACAGCCGGAATATTGCGCAGCTTACCAGGCCGGACAATCGCCCGTACTTGGCGATCTGTTGAATACCAACCATGTTGTAAAAACCGTTGATCCGAAGCATGTGAACGAGGTTGCACTTGAGTCGAACTGCGGCTGGCGGCTACGCCGCATGTTTGGAAACACAGCGCAGAGGCTCTGGCACTTCCAGACCGGTTTTTGGGTCTGCATTTTTGTCTGTCGGTCCGGAGTTCAGCCGAGTGTCACCTTTGTGGCGGAATCGTCAAGGGGTCAACTCCACCGTTTCAGTCGCCTACTTGGAAGGACTCGATTTCCACCTACATCTGTCTTTTCAGCACCTTGCAGGCGTGTCGTGGTAGCTAGGTTGGCAAGGCAGTTGCACCCCAGCAAATGGCACGTTGGAGCGCTCTGATTAAATGGCTGAGAAGAGGGATACCGTGAAGGTCATATTTGCAATCGTCGATGTGGCTGCTGTCTTCGGGACGAACGAAGTCGGTCAAGCGCTCATCCTGCCGAGCGCCACTCGCCGGAAAACCTCAGCTCATTTGATCTCGCGCTCACTTATACTCGCAGCAATTTTGTCCTGTCTCATGTTCCCACTTTTCTTCTGCTCTCCAGCTCTAGCGCAATCGCAGCCTCCTGACCACCGGCCTGGACAGCTCAATGTTCCCGACGAACCCAAGCCATCATCACCCGCCACCGCACAGCCCGCACAACAGACTTACGGTACTGTCAGCGGCAAGGTTGTCGATCAGACGGGCACCGGTGTCGCTGGGGCCGACGTGAAACTTATGCGCGATCAGGAATCGGGCATTCAGGAAGTGCAGTCCGATGACGATGGTCAATTTGCTTTTTCCCGCGTCTCTCCCGGACCACTTCAACTCACCATCGTTGCGGAGGGCTTCGTCACGAAAGTGATCTCGAGCACCCTGCGTTCCGGTGAGGACTACGTCTTTTTTCGGATCACGCTGTCCTTAGCCACGCAGATCACCGAAATTCGCGTCTCGCCTTCCACGGAAGAAATCGCGCAAGAGGAATTCAAAAATCTGGAAAAGCAACGCGTTCTTGGCATTGTCCCCAATTTTTATGTTAGCTACGCGAGCGAGCCTGTCGCGCTAACGTCCAAGGAAAAATTTCTACTCGCTTTGAAAGCCACAACGGATCCGGTGTCTGTTGCCGCGGTCAGCGTTATTGCCGGAGTGGACCAGGCTGCCGACCGCTTCAGCGGATACGGCCAAGGGGCGCAAGGTTATGGCAAGCGCTACGGGGCTTCGTATGCCAACTTTAGTTCAGGATTGTGGATCGGAGGTGCCATCCTGCCATCGATTCTCAAGCAGGATCCTCGCTATTTCTACAAGGGGACCGGCACGAATCGTTCACGCTTCCTGTATGCCATCTCCCGTACCGTCATTTGTAAGGGCGACAATCAACGCTGGCAGCCAAACTATTCTTCGGTTCTCGGCGACCTCGCTGCTGGCGGCATTTCCAATTTGTACATTCCGGAAAGAGACCATCACGGTGCCGCATTAACCTTCGAGAACGCCGCCATTGCCCTCGGGACCACTGCTGTCATCAACGTCCTCCAGGAATTTGTCTTACACAAAATCACGTCAAGAAGAAGACAGTAGAAGTGCCAGGCGTTCTTTCTAAATGACTTACGGTCCGAAGGCTCCCTCCAGGAGCAGACAGTTCTTAAAGATTCAGACGTTCTCGAATGGGAGGTGGTATTCAGGGTAACCGGGCGACTACAGGCAGAAAATCTTCATGAGGGTGAGAGCATTGTTTGAAACGGAAGTAGGTCGCCGCGTCTTATTGGACCTTAAGAGGCTAATTGCTTTTCGAAGAAGCAGTAGTTTTGAAACGATTCTTATTGATCTTCAGTGACCGAATCTTCGACTCGAGTGTGGAGCGTGGCATACCTAGCCTGGTCGCCCCGCCAGACGGTCCGAATACCTGTCCTCGGCTTTCTCGCAGTGCCGCTTCAATGATCCTTCCTGAGCGGCAAGTTTTTCGGACAGATCGAGGGGACTTTTGGCTGGGTCTGGCAACTTGAGTTCTTTTTGCGTTGCAAGTCGGCCAATCATGGGCTGTGAATCCGCTGCCTCCACGAGCATCAGCATGGTGGTTCGCCTCTTTGAGGCATCTGTGCTAGTATGAATCTCGCATGAGGGCGCTAATTTTTATGGGCGGTTTTGGCAGGGACAGCTGCTACCGCATGCGCCGTAAGCGAAGAGTGCGCTGTATGCAAACCTTGTAAAGGCTTTATTTGCAAGGTTTTACGCTAAGTTGTTGATTCCACGGTTGGGGACGTAGTTCAGTTGGTTAGAACGCTGCCCTGTCACGGCAGAGGTCGCGAGTTCGAGTCTCGTCGTCCCCGCCATTCTTTCGAACACTCTTGGCGCTCCCAAGGCAATAGCGCGGCGCTCATCCCGCGAATCATCAGTTCAGCTAGACCATGGGTTGACTACCGGAATCGAAAGATCCTCAAAATGCGATGTGTTTCGTGTGGCGAGCTTCGCGTGAGAAGCAAGCACGATGCCGGCAATCATTGTGTCGCGCAGTTCACCCGGACGTCCCTTTTTATGACGCACAGCCATCAGATCCCCAGCTTGTTGCGCCGCAGCTGTATCAAAAGGAGCCACTCGACTCTCGATCTTCTCAACAAGGACTCTCTCGAACGCCTGAAGCAAGGCTGAGCGTCGCTTCCCAATCGGCAGAATCTGCAATCCGTAACGAATTTCAAGGATCGTTATGGAAGTTGTCCAAATGGATGTGCGAGGTTGCTTGTCGAGCCATTCGACAACACTCCTGTCGGGCGGATGCCGCATGAGCGCAGAGAGAACGTTGGTATCGAGAACGATCATCGATCAAAGCGCGCAGGTTTAGTCTGGTATCCACGGAGTTCAGGGATGTCTTCTTCGAGTCCAACCTTGGCGAACAGCGAGGCGATCTCCGTGCCAAGACCTCCTGCAGCAGCATCTGCTTCATTTACAGCATTTCGGAGAATGTCCCGGACTTCTTCCTCCATGCTCCGTCCATGCCGCGCTGCACGCCGCTGCAGCCGTACCTTGACGTCTTTCTCGATATTTCGTACGACAAACTGGGCCACGTCGCCTCCTTTCCCTACGATATCATGATATCATCCTTTGTCAGCACCTGAAAAGCATTCTGAGTCTCATGATTCCTAACGAACCATCTGGGTTGACCACGGCATTTTCTCGCCGGATGATGCTACGATCTGAATAATGCGACACGTCACCATTGCGCTTCCTGACGAACTCTCGGCGGCCCTCGCTGCTCCCGGTCAAGATTTGTCCCGAGCGGCCTTCGAGGCTCTGGCCCTAGCAGCCTACCGCGAACGCAGATTTCGGCTGCCCAATTTCGCCAGTTGCTTGGTTACGAGACCCGGATGGAAGTCGACGCCTTTCTGAAGAACCATGGCGTCGAACTGGAATACACACTGGAAGACATTGAGCGTGACCGCGAAACACACCGACAACTCGGCTTGTAGATGCAACCGATCGTAGCTGACACGACTCCCCTGAACTACCTCGTACTCGTTCAAGCAGCCGAGATTCTTCCAAACCTATATCGAACGGTTTTGATCCCTCCCGCTGTGAAGGCCGAGCTGGCTCATGCAAACACGCCCGCGATTGTGCGCGCGTGGATTTCGCAGCCTCCCTAGCCCGGCATCGTGGATTGAAGGCGGTCCGCACGCTCGCAGCGTTGGACCTTGCAACAGCTCATGGACTCGTTGATTTGCAAACCATGTTCGAACGGCTACGCGCGACTACGTTCCGGTCACCGGTTCGCCTCATGGTGAGCATGCTAGAGCAGGATGCCGAACGCAAGAAATGTAGAGAAAGTCGACAGTAACGGAGTAAATACGATCTGGGTACAATAAGGGGACGATAAGAAGTGACATCCGGTACGATGTGTTACCTATGTCTCAGGCCGCTCATTCAAACACGTACAGAATAGGCTCCATCCCTGCGGGGGCAAAAAAGGACCAAAATGCATAGGCTCCTGGGCCCTGCGCTGTTCATTTGGGTCTATATTTCGTGACGAAGAGCCTCACGACAGCTGTCTGCGCAGATCGCTTTTCGGATCCCCTGGCCATACACGCACTTGTCTGCCTGAGAGAAATCGTTGAACTACCTTACTGGCACTGCTTCCAGAGGGCGGACATCGCGTTCAACCTTATCAGCAATCTCATCTTCGGCGACTTCCAGGTCATAGCGCGTTTGGAGATTCATCCAGAACGTCGCACTATTGTTGAAGTAGCGCGCGAAACGCAGGGCTGTGTCAGCAGTAATTGCGCGTTTCTCGTTGACGATATCGGCGATCCGCGTCACAGGGACGCGCAAGTCCATAGCAACTCTGTTCATACTTAGTCGCAGAGGGAGCATAAACTCTTCTCGGAGAATTTCTCCTGGATGCACCGGCTTAAGTTTCTTCGTCATCCTGCTGTCTCCTAGTGATAATCCACGATTTCAACTTCGTAGGCATGCGCATCTCGCCATTCAAAACAGACGCGCCATTGGTCATTGACGCGAATGCTGTACTGCCCTTTCCGGTCTCCTCTCAGGCGCTCTAGCCTGTTTCCTGGCAGCGTTGAGAGCGTCCGGATGTCCTGCGCCGCATCTAGCATGTCCAGCTTCCTAAGAGCCTGACGCTCGATAGCTTTGAACCGGCGGACAGACTCTCGATGAAATAGGCGCCCGGTATCGGCGCAGCGGAAGGACTGAATCACAATCGGACACTATACTGCGTCGCGTTAAATGTCAAGTAGTACGGGACCCACAGCATTTGAGCGTAGCTCAGAGCGGCCAAGTCGCCGCTAAATATGCCTTGACACGTATATGCTCTGTGGAGTATATTCAGAACATGGAATCGTTCGAAATCATTGCGGAGCCGAACCGCCGCGCGATATTGGGCATCTTAGCTTCGTCACAACAGTCGGTGGGAGAGATCGAGCGCCAGCTTCGTATGCCGCAGCCGACGGTGTCAAAGCACCTGCGGGTGCTGCGCGAGGCCGGTTTCGTGGAGGCCACGGTGGACGCACAGCGCCGTCTCTACCGGCTGAAACCGGAACCATTTCAGGAGGTGGATGCCTGGCTGGATCAGTTCCGCCGGTTCTGGTCGGATCACGTGGATGCTCTGGAACGGCACCTGGACCGCATGGAACGATCCTCACCAGCAAAAAACAAAACAGGGAAAATACGACGCGGCTCAAACCGCGAACGCGACAAAGGAGAAAAGAAATGAAAATCAAAGTGACAAGCATATATGTTGACGATCAGGACAAGGCCCTGCGCTTTTATACGGAGGTGCTGGGCTTTGCCAAGAAGACCGATTTCAGCCAGAGCCCATATCGTTGGCTGACCGTGGCCTCGTCCGAGGAGCCGGACGGCACGGAGCTGCAGCTAGCGCTGAACAACAACCCGGCAGCCAAGGCGTATCAGCAGGCGATTTTTCAACAGGGCCAGCCCGCGACCATGTTCTTCACCGACGACGTCAAGGGCGACTACGAGCGGATCAAGGCCCGCGGTGCCGAATTCACGATGCAGCCCACCGACGTGACCGGCTCGACCATTGCGATGCTGAAGGACACCTGTGGCAACCTCATTCAGATCACTCAGCTGAAGAGCTGGTAGCAGCGTGCGTCGAGCAGGAGAAGAAAATGACCAATCTCGAGCGGTACACACCGGGTCCAGCCAGCGGGGCGCAGATACGAAAGGACGGAGAGAAGTGGACGCTCATTCTCGTCCGAGAACTGCGCCACTCGCGGGAAAAAATCTGGGAAGCGCTAACCGACCCAGCGCATCTGCGCGAGTGGGCGCCCTTTGACGCCGATGGGAGCCTGGGTACGGTTGGAACCACGGTGAAGCTCACCACGGTGGGCGCGCCCGTGCCGCATGTTACCGAAACAACCGTGACGCGAGCCGACGCTCCCAAAGTGCTTGAGTACAAGTGGGGTGGCTTCAATATGCGGTGGGAACTCGAAGACTTGGGGGGCGGAACGCGCCTGACGCTCTGGACCAACATCGGTCACCGCTTCATCTCCATGGGTGCTGCCGGTTGGCACATCTGCTTCGATGTTCTGGATCACCTTCTCAGCGGAACTCCCATCGGCCGTATCGTCGGTCCCGAGGCCACGAAGTTCGGCGACTGGCAGCGGTTGAACGCCGAGTATGCAAAGCAGTTCGGTATTGAAACGCCCAATTGGCCGCCTAAGGCGGCTCAAAATTCATGAATCGAGGTGGATCGCAAAACCATGCAACAACCAATCATGAACCAAGGCACCAAACGTTGGATTCTTCGTACGATTCACATCGTCTTTAGCATTCCGATACTCGGCTATATTTATAGTCCGTTTGAACAAATTCCAAACTACGCGCCCGCTACTCGCTATGTCTTCGTTCCTATACTTGTCCTTTCGGGGCTTTGGATGTGGAAAGGCCATGTCCTTCGACGACTTATTTCGAAAAAGCCGGCCCAACAAGGTGCAGCAGTTAACCCCTAGCCGCCTCTGGACGAGACTATGTCAAACGCAACCGTTTTAAAAAAACAACGCGAAGAAATACTTAGAGTGTTGAAAGCCCGTTTTGAGAAAAACATGGACCGCCATCAAGGTCTTGAATGGGCCAAAGTACAAACAAAACTGGAAGCTAATATTGAAAAACTGCGGTCACTTAATGAGATGGAAAGAACTGGCGGTGAACCGGACGTGGTTGCTCATGATAAGAAGACAGGTGAATACATTTTTTATGACTGTTCAACGGAAAGTCCTAAAGGCCGCAGAAGTCTTTGCTACGATCGTGAAGCGCTGGAGTCAAGGAAAGAACATAAACCAGAAGATAACGCTATTGATATGGCCGTTACCATAGGCATTGAGCTTTTAACGGAAGAACAATATCGAGAGTTGCAGAAACTTGGCAATTTCGATACGAAAACGTCGAGCTGGGTGAAAACACCTTCTGATATCAGAAAACTCGGCGGCGCCCTCTTTTGTGATCGCCGCTTTGACACTGTTTTCGTGTATCACAACGGTGCGGAATCCTACTATGCCGCTAGGGGATTCCGCGGCTCGCTGAGAATTTAGCTAGACTTTGAACTTTGCTGAACGCAGCAAAAATAGGTACGAGAGTTGGAGAGCTGTACATGAAAAAGCCCGTCCCGGTGGAATCTGCCTCGGTGCTAATCGACGAGAAGATCAAGAAACTCACAGGCTGGCGTGGCAAAACGTTTGCCGGCATCCGCAAGAGCATCCTTGAGGCCGACCGGGAGATCATCGAGGAATGGAAGTGGATGGGAAGCCCGGTGTGGTCTCACGACGGAATAATCGCGGTCGCGAACGCCCACAAAGATAAGGTGAAGCTTACCTTTTCCCACGGGGCGAGCCTCTCAGATCCTGACAAGCTCTTCAACGCTGGCCTCGGAGGCAACGCGTGGCGAGCGATCGATTTTTTCGAGGGCGATAAGATTAATGAGCGTGCTCTAAGAAATCTCGTCCGTGACGCTATTGCTTACAATCAGATCAAATTGAAGAGGAAAACTCCTGCGAGTACTCGAGCGAAAGTACATAAAAGCAAAAAGTGATGAAACTAGAGCTTTTTCTCACTAACAGTTTGTTGAAAAACCCTAGTTCCGCTGCAACTTTAAATAAAGAGAACTCGTCTGAGTGAAGGAAGGGCGAGGGGACGAGCGAATGCGCGGCGATGATAACCAGCAAGAAGGAATATTCAGCTACA